>JAESGS010000306.1_pt1 | contig 52026 bp, 49 predicted proteins | sample 9269761 | NCBI WGS metagenome assembly JAESGS01 (sample SAMN15741799, study PRJNA653493) | algae metagenome | isolation source: Cyanosarcina radialis HA8281-LM2 and co-occurring heterotrophs from damp... | place: USA: Makauwahi cave, Hawaii | collected 2011-01-06 | reverse complement strand
AACCGCGCGTCAGTCGTATTCCATCGATGCGGTCAACGAGTTCGACCCCATCCTCGACCTGATGTACGACTACTGCGATGCGATGGAACTGGACGTGGACACGCTGATCCACGAATCCGGCGCCGCGCAGCTGGAAGTCAACTTCACCCATGACGATGCGCTCTCGCGCGCCGACCAGGTATTCCTGTTCAAGCGCACGATGCGTGAGGCGGCGATGCGCCATGGTGTGTACGCCACGTTCCTGGCCAAGCCGATGGAGAACGAACCCGGCAGCGCCATGCACATCCACCAGAGCCTGCTGGACATCAAGACGGGGCGCAATGTCTTCACCGGCAAGACCGAAGGCAAAGGCAGCAAGCTGTTCGGCCATTACCTGGGCGGCCTGCAGAAGTACGTGCCAATGGCGATGGCGTTCTTCGGGCCGAACGTCAACTCCTACCGCCGGCTGGCATTGGGGCAGGTGGCGCCGATCAACGTGCAGTGGGGCTACGACAACCGTACCTGCGGCCTGCGCGTGCCGATGGACACGCCGGAGAACATGCGGGTGGAAAGCCGCTTCGCCGGGTCGGACGCCAATCCCTACCTCGCCATGGCCGGTACGCTGGCGTGCGGCCTGCTGGGCATCCGCGAACAGCTCAAGCCGACCGAACCGCTGGCGAGCAGCGCGCAGGACATCGGCTTCGAACTGCCGCGTTCGCTCGGCGAGGCGCTCGACGAGCTGGAAGGCTGCAAGCCGCTGCAGGACCTGATGGGCGCGCGCTTCGTGCGCGCTTACGTCTCGGTGAAGCGGAAGGAGTACGAGACCTTCTTCCGCGTGATCAGTTCGTGGGAGCGGGAATTCCTGTTGTTGAACGTCTGACCAGTAGCCTTCCCCAGATTCTTCCTGTGGGAGCGACGTCAGTCGCAATGAAGCTCTACCGGTAGCCCATCGCGACTGACGTCGCTCCCACAACCGATCCCGATGTGGAGTTTCACATGACCCGACTTGACACCCGCACCCTGCAGCAGCTCGATGCCGAGCACCACCTGCATCCGTTCAACGACAATGCCGCGCTGGCGAAGAAGGGCACCCGCATCCTCACCAAGGGTGAGGGCTGCTATGTGTGGGATGCGGAAGGCAACCAGCTGCTGGATGCGTTCGCCGGCCTGTGGTGCGTGAACATCGGCTACGGGCGCAGGGAACTCGGCGAGGCCGCGTCGAAGCAGATGACGCAGCTGGCGTACTACAACAGCTTCTTCCAGTGCACCACCGAGCCGACCATCCACCTGGCCGCCAAGCTCGCCGAGCTGTCGCCGGGCGATCTGAACCATGCGTTCTTCGTCAATTCCGGCTCGGAAGCCAACGACACCATCCTGCGCCTGGTCCGCCACTTCTGGGCGGTGCAGGACAAGCCGCAGAAGAACATCTTCATCGGCCGCCACGACGGCTACCACGGCACCACCATGGCGGGCGCCAGCCTGGGCGGCATGAAGGGCATGCACAAGCAGGGCGGATTGCCGATCCCCGACATCCACCACATCGACCCCCCGTTCTGGTTTGCCGACGGCGGCGACATGGACGAGGACGAATACGGCCTGGCCGCCGCGCGCCGGCTGGAGCAGAAGATCCTGGAACTGGGGCCCGACCGCGTGGCCGCCTTCATCGGCGAGCCCATCATGGGCGCCATCGGCGTCTATATCCCGCCGAAGACGTACTGGCCCGAGATCGAGCGCATCTGCCGCCAGTACGATGTGCTGCTGGTGGCCGACGAAGTCATCTGCGGTTTCGGCCGCACCGGCGAGTGGTTCGGTTCACAGTACTTCGGTTTCCAGCCGGACATCATGCCGGTCGCCAAGGGCATCACGTCCGGTTACATCCCGCTGGGCGCGGCGATGTTCAACGACCGCGTGGCCGGGGTGCTGAAGGAGCAGGGCGGCGAGCTGGCGCATGGCGCCACGTATTCCGGCCACCCCGTCTGCGCGGCGGTGGCGCTGGAGAATATCCGCATCCTGCAGGACGAGAAGATCGTGGAGCGCTGCAAGACCGACACCGCGCCCTACCTGGCGCAGCGGTGGGCGGAGCTGGGCGAGCATCGCCTCGTGGGCCAGGCCCGCATCGCCGGCATGGTCGGCGCGCTGGAACTGGTACCGGACAAGCGCAAGCGTGCGTTCTTCCCCGAGCGTGGCACGGTGGGTCCGCGGTGCCGCGACCATGCGCTGAAGAACGGGCTGATCCTGCGCGCGACCTGGGACGCCATGCTGCTGTCGCCGCCGCTCATCATCACGCGCGCCCAGATCGACGAACTGTTCGAGAAGGCATGGAAGGCCCTCAATGCAACGGCGGAGGACCTGGGCCTGTAACCGGAGGCAGCAACAGATGTGCGCGGTAGCGGGCAGGCTTCCCGTGGCCGTACCCGGGCGTATGATGGTCCCATCCCTTCCCCCATGCTTCAGGAGAACGCGATGAAGCTGACATCCCTCTCTGTCGTGCTGGCCGCCTGCCTGCTGGCCGCCTGCGGCGGCAACGAGGACAAGGCGGCCGATGCGCCTTCGAAGACCCTCAACGTCTACAACTGGTCCGACTACATCGCCGAGGACACGTTGCCGGAATTCGAAAAAGCCACCGGCATCAAGGTCACCTACGATGTGTTCGACAGCGACGAGATGGTCGAGACCAAGCTGCTGGCCGGTTCCAGCGGCTACGACGTGGTGGTGCCGTCGCTGAGTTTCCTGGGCCGGCAGATCCAGGCGGGCGTGTTCCTGCCGCTGGACAAGTCGAAGATCCCCAACCTCAAGAACCTGGACCCGGAAATGCTCAAGCGCATCGCGCTGCAGGACCCGGGCAACCAGTACGCCGTGCCTTATCTGTGGGGCACCAGCGGCATCGGCTACAACGTGGACAAGGTGAAGGCGGTGTTCGGCAACACCGACGTGGTCAACAGCTGGGACGTGGTGTTCAAGCCGGAGAACGCGGCGAAGCTGAAGGATTGCGGCATCACCGTGCTGGACACGCCGTCGGAACTCATCCCCATCGCGCTGAACTACCTGGGCGAAGACCCGCACAGCTTCGATCCCAAGGTGATCGACAAGGCCGCCGCGCTGCTGAAGGGCGTGCGCCCCTACATCCGCAATTTCCACTCGTCCTCTTACATCAACGACCTGGCCAACGGCGACGTCTGCCTGGTGGTGGGCTGGTCGGGCGACATCATCCAGGCCCGCGACCGCGCCGCCGAAGCGGGCAACGGTGTCAACGTGGCGTATTCCATCCCGAAGGAAGGGGCGCCGCAATGGTTCGACATGCTGGCCATCCCGAAGGACGCCCGGAACGTCGACAACGCCTATGCCTTCATCAACTACCTGCTGGACCCGAAGGTGGCCGCGGCCAACACCAACTTCGTCACCTACCCGAACCCGGTGCCGGCATCGCGCCCGATGGTGGAGAAGTCGATCAGCGAGGACACCAGCATCTATCCGCCCGCCGAGGTGGACGCCAAGCTGTTCACCTTCGCGGTGCTGCCGCCGGAAGTGGACCGGCAGTACACGCGCATCTGGACCGAACTGAAGACGGGACGGTGAAGCAACAGGGGTGCGGTGGTGCATCCGCCGCGCCCGCAGTGAGGTGACGCCACCCCGCACAGGCAGGCGGGGAGCGGTACGGGGAGGGGAAGGGGAGCAACGCGGCAGGGACCACAGGCCATTGGATCGACAGCAATCCCGGGCGCATGCCACGGCAGCGTCAGGACCACATCAAGCAGCCCTTGCGGCCCGACAGGAGAGAGATTGATGAAACTGCGAGTTTTGGCGACCACCCTGGCCCTCTGTACCCTGGTGGCCTGTGGAAAATCGGGTGAGGAAGGCGGCGCGCCTGCGGCCGAGCGTGGCGGCAAGAGCGTCAACGTCTACAACTGGTCGGACTACATCGCCGACGACACCATCCCCAACTTCGAGAAATCCACCGGCATCAAGGTCACCTACGATGTCTTCGACAGCAACGAGGTCCTGGAGACCAAGCTGCTGGCCGGTTCCAGCGGCTACGACGTGGTCGTGCCGACGATGAACTTCCTCGGTCGCCAGATCCAGGCCGGCGTGTTCCTGCCGCTGGACAAGAGCAAGATCCCCAACTACGCCAATCTCGACCCGGCCATCATGAAGCGGCTGGAGAACCAGGACCCCGGCAACCAGCACGCCATTCCCTACATGTGGGGGACCACCGGCATCGGCTACAACGTCGACAAGGTGAAGGCGGCCTTCGGCAACACCGACATCGCCAACAGCCTGGACATCGTGTTCAAGCCCGAGAACATTTCAAAGCTGAAGGATTGCGGCGTCACCCTGCTCGACACGCCGTCGGAAATCATCCCGATCGCACTGAACTACCTGGGCGAAGACCCCAACAGCCAGGATCCGGCCGTCATCGACAAGGCCGCCGCGCTGCTCAAGACCATCCGCCCGTACATCACCAATTTCCATTCCTCGCAGTACATCGATGCGATGGCCAATGGCGACACCTGCCTGGTGGTGGGCTGGTCCGGCGACATCATCCAGGCCCGCGATCGCGCGGCCGAGGCCAAGAACGGCGTCAACATCGCCTACGCCATTCCAAAGGAAGGCGCGCCGCAGTGGTTCGACATGCTGTCAATCCCGAAGGATGCCAAGAATGTCGATGCCGCATACGCCTTCATCAACTACCTGCTCGACCCGCAGGTGATGGCCAACAATTCCAACTTCATCAGCTACCCCAATGCCATTCCCAAGGCCAAGGCGTTGATGGACAAGGCAATCACCGACGACCCGACGATCTATCCCACGCCGGAAGTGGAGGCCAAGCTCTTCACCTTCGCCATCATTCCGCCGGAAGTCGATCGCCAGTACACGCGCATCTGGACCGAGCTGAAAACCGGCAAGTGATGTAGGCGACGAAAGGGGAAGTCGCGCCTGTGCCGACGGACGACGGCGCAGTCGCCGGCTTCCCCGTTGACGCCCGCGCCTGCGGGCGACCTCCCGCATCCGCAGCTGCCGTGCGGGCAACTCACCAACACGATGGGGATCGACATGGCGGCAGAGCAGGGCAATGGCGGCAGGGAGGCGGTGGCCAACGGCAAAGGGACTGCGGACGGCTACCTGCGCATCGTGGACGTGCGCAAGGAGTTCGACGGCTTCGTCGCCGTCGACGACACCAACCTGAGCATCCGCAAGGGCGAGATCTTCGCGTTGCTGGGTGGCTCGGGCAGCGGCAAGTCCACCTTGCTGCGCTGCCTGGCCGGTTTCGAGAAGCCCACCTCCGGCAAGATCTATCTTGACGGCGAGTTGCTCAACGACCTGCCGCCGTACGAGCGTCCGCTCAACATGATGTTCCAGTCCTATGCGCTGTTCCCGCACATGACGGTGGAACAGAACATCGCCTTCGGCCTGAAGCAGGATGGGCTGTCCAAGGACGCCATCAGGAAACGCGTGGAAGAGATGCTGGCGCTGGTGCAGCTGGGCAAGCTGGCCAAGCGCAAGCCGCACCAGCTTTCCGGTGGCCAGCAGCAGCGCGTGGCACTGGCGCGATCACTGGCGAAAGGCCCGAAGCTTCTGCTGCTGGACGAGCCGATGGGTGCGCTGGACAAGAAGCTGCGCTCGCAGATGCAGCTGGAACTGGTCAGCATCATCGAGAAATCGGGCGTGACCTGCGTGATGGTCACCCATGACCAGGAAGAAGCCATGACCATGGCCACGCGCATCGCGCTGATGGACCAGGGCTGGATACGGCAGGTCGGTACGCCCGACGAGATCTACGAACAGCCCACCAGCCGCTTCGCCGCCGAGTTCATCGGCTCGGTCAACCTGATCGAAGGCGTGGTCGAAGAGGACGAAGCGGACTACGTCACCATCCGTTCGCCGCAGCTGCCCGACCCGATCTATATCGGCCATGGCATTTCCGGTTTCGAAGGCCAGGAGGTCGGCTTCGCGGTGCGCCCGGAAAAGCTCGGCATCGGCAAGGAGGCCCCCGCGCAGCCGCACAACAAGGCCAAGGGCGTGATCGAGGACATCGCCTATTTCGGCAGCCATTCGGTCTACCACGTGCGCCTGCCCAGCGGTTACAAGTTCATGGCCAACTTCGCCAACGTGCAGCGCTGGGCGAGCGAGGCCCTGACCTGGAACGACGAAGTCTGGGTGTGGTGGGGCGACAACGACGGCGTGGTGCTGACCTCATGAACATCCTCCGCTCGCTGGCCAAGCGGTTGCCGGGCGCGCGCTGGGGCGTGATCTCGGTGCCCTACGTCTGGCTGCTGCTGTTCTTCGCGATCCCGTTCCTGATCGTGCTGAAGATATCGTTCTCCAAGCTCGCCATCGCCATGCCGCCGTACACGCCCATCATGGAGTACGTGGACAACGCGCTGACGATGAAGTTGAACCTCAGCAACTACGTCGCGCTGTTCACCGATTCGCAGTACGTGCAGGCGTACCTCAGCTCCATCAAGATCGCGGCCATCTCCACCTTCCTGGCGCTGCTTATCGGCTACCCCATCGCCTACGTCATCGCCAAACTGCCGCCTTCCTCGCGCAACATCGCGATGATGCTGGTGGTGTTGCCGTCATGGACCTCGTTCCTGATCCGCGTCTACGCCTGGATCGGCATCCTGAAGAACAACGGCATCATCAACAACGTGCTGATGAAGATCGGCCTGATCGACGAGCCGCTGCAGATCCTGTACACGCCGATGGCCGCGTACATCGGCATCGTCTACTGCTACCTGCCTTTCATGGTGCTGCCGCTGTACACCAACCTGGTGAAGCATGACAACCGCTTGCTGGAGGCTGCCTACGACCTGGGCGCCAAGCCGTGGAAAGCGTTCTTCACCATCACCCTGCCGCTGTCCAAGGCGGGGATCATCGCCGGCTGCATGCTGGTGATGATCCCGGCGGTGGGCGAATTCGTCATTCCCGAACTGCTGGGCGGACCGGACACGCTGATGATCGGCCGCGTGCTGTGGGGCGAGTTCTTCAACAACCGCGACTGGCCCGCGGCGTCGGCGGTGGCCATCGTCATGCTGATCCTGCTGCTGATTCCCATCCTGATCTTCAACCGGGTGCAGCAGCGCGAGATGGAAGGGAGGCTGACATGAGCCGGATGCGCCAGCGTGCCACCACCTGGACGGTGCTGGGGTTGGGCTTCGCCTTCCTCTACATCCCGGTCATCATCCTGATGGTGTATTCGTTCAACGAGTCGCGCCTGGCCACGGTGTGGTCGGGCTTCTCGTTCAAGTGGTATGGCGAACTGTTCCGCGACAAGCAGATGCTGCAGGCGGCGTGGGTCAGCATCAAGGTGGCGTTCTGGACGGCCACGGCGGCGGTGGTGCTGGGCACCATGGCGGCGCTGGTGATGACGCGCATGCGCCGGTTCCCCGGCAAGACCCTGTTCGGCGCCCTGATCACCGCGCCGCTGGTGATGCCGGAAGTGATCATCGGCTTGTCGATCCTGCTGATGTTCGTCTCGCTGGGGCAACTGGTCGGCCTGCAGCCGCGCGGCATCCTGTCCATCTGGATCGCGCACGTGACCTTCACGCTCGCGTTCGTGACCGTGGTGGTGTCCTCGCGCCTGTCCGAGCTGGACAAGTCGCTGGAAGAAGCGGCGATGGACCTGGGTGCGAACCGCATCAAGGTGTTCTTCCTCATCACGCTGCCGATCATCGCGCCGGCACTGGTGTCCGGCTGGCTGCTGGCGTTCACGCTGTCGCTGGACGACGTGGTCATCGCCAGCTTCGTGGCTGGCCCCAACTCGACGACGCTGCCGATGAAGGTGTTCTCGTCGGTGCGCCTGGGCCTGAGCCCCAAGATCAATGCCCTGGCCACGCTGATGATCCTGGCCGTGTCGCTGGCGGCGTTGCTGGGCTGGTGGCTGATGTACCGCGAGGAGAAGCGGCGCCAGCGCGACATGCAACTGGCACTGCAGGAAAACGGTTGAAGCACCCGTGCCGATCCGACCGGTCCACGACGGCCGGATAACGCCGTCGCACGGATAATTTCGCGCCATGTTCCCCTATCGCTGCCCATGACCATCGAAACCATCAATCCCGCTACCGGCCAGGTCGAGTATCGCCACGAACTGATGAGCGCAACGCAGGTGGACGCCGTGCTGGCCGCGTCCCAACGGGCGTTTCCTGCCTGGTCTTCGCTGGACTTGGCCCAGCGCGGCAAAGTGCTGCGCGCCGTGGGCGCCGAGCTGCGGCGGCGTCGCGACGACATCCAGCGCATCATGACGGCCGAGATGGGCAAGCTGCGCAAGGAGGCACTGGCCGAAGTCGACAAGTGCGCCGGTGCCTGCGACTACTACGCCGACCATGCCGCGGATTACCTGCGGGACCGGTCCGTCACCACCGACGGCCAGCGCAGCTACGTACGCTACGAGCCCATCGGCTGCGTGCTGGCGGTGATGCCCTGGAACTTCCCCCTCTGGCAGGTCTTCCGCTTTCTTGCGCCGGCGTTGATGGCGGGCAATGTCGCCGTGTTGAAGCACGCCAGCAACGTCCCGCGCTGCGCCGACGTCATCGCCTCGGTGCTGGCGGCCGCCGGTGTTCCGGATGGCGTGTTCGGCGTACTGCACATCGACAACGAGCAGGCGGCGGAGGTGATCCGCGATGCCCGCGTGGCCGCGGTGACCTTGACCGGCAGCGAGCGGGCAGGGCGCTCGGTGGCGGCGAATGCCGGCCAGCAGTTGAAGAAGAGCGTGATGGAACTGGGCGGCAGCGATGCCTTCATCGTGCTGGATGATGCCGACCTGGAGAAGGCCGTCGCCGGTGCGGTGGCGTCGCGTTTCGGCAATGCCGGGCAAACCTGCATCGCGGCCAAGCGCTTCATCGTGCAGGAAGGCATCGCGGATGCGTTCGTCGCGCGTTTCGTAGAGGCCTCTGCGCAGCTGCGGCTGGGCGACCCGCAGGATGATGCGACCACGCTGGCGCCGATGGCGCGGCAGGATTTGCGCGACGAACTGCACAAACAGGTGCAGGCCAGCGTCGGCAAGGGTGCCAGGGTGCTGCTGGGCGGCCAGCCCGATGCCTCGCACGCAGGCTATCCGGCGTCGATCCTGGATGCGGTGGCGCCGGGCATGCCGGCCTACGAGGAGGAACTGTTCGGCCCGGTGGCCAGCATCCTGCGCGTGAAGGACGATGCCGACGCCGTGCGCGTGGCCAACGACACCACGTTCGGCCTGGGTGGCAGCGTGTGGACGAAGGATGTCGACCGCGGCGACCGCATCGCGCGCCAGTTGCAGGTCGGCGCGGCGTTCGTCAACGCCATCGTCCGCAGCGACGTGCGCCTGCCGTTCGGCGGGACCAAGCGCTCGGGATTCGGTCGCGAGCTGGCCGAGCACGGCATCCACGAGTTCATGAACATCAAGTCGGTCTACGTGGCCTGAGGTGTGCGGATAGCCGCGGCGGTAGCGACGTGAGTCGTGGGGCCATGCGGGAGTGGTGGTTTCGCGACCGACGTCGCGCCACATCGCATGCGGATGATCCACCGGTGGAACGGATGGTTACGGTGATCGGCGTTCCGAAGCAGCCACGCCGGTGCCATCTTGTCGGCAATTGAACTGGAGGCGCCATGAGCACCCTGACCGATACCCCTTCCGCCCGCGTGATCCGCAAGGTGCGCGGCCTTGCCACGTCCGACGGTGCGGGCGTGAAGCTGACGCGCGTGATCGGCGGCCCCGACCTGCCCGACCTGGATCCTTTCCTGCTGCTGGACGAGTTCGGCACCGACAAGGCCGAGGACTACCTGGCAGGCTTTCCCGAGCATCCGCATCGCGGCTTCGAGACGGTCACCTACATGCTGGATGGCCGCATGCGCCATCGCGACAACCATGGCAACGAGGGCCTGCTGACCCCGGGTGCCGTGCAATGGATGACGGCCGGCCGCGGACTGATCCATTCGGAGATGCCGGAGCAGGAGTCCGGCCGCATGCGCGGCTTCCAGCTCTGGGTGAACCTGCCGTCGCGCGACAAGATGACCGCGCCGAAGTACCAGGAATTCGCGCCCGACAATATCCCCGTCGTGCATCCTGCCAAGGGTGTCGAGGTGAAGGTCATCGCTGGCGTCGTGGGCGATACATCCGGTCCGATCTCGCAGCCCGCCACCGATCCGGTCTATCTGGACATCGGCCTGCAGGCCGGGGAGCCGTGGCAGTACACGCTGCCGGAAGGCCACAACGCGTTCGCCTATGTGTTCGAGGGCGCGGTGACGGTGGGTGACGGCGATGATGCGCGTGCGCTCGAGACGCACGAAATGGGCGTGCTGGGCGGCGGCGATCGCGTGTCGGTGCGTGCCGGTCGCGAACCCGCGCGCTTGATCCTGGTCGCCGGGCGCCCGCTGCGCGAACCGGTGATGCGGCATGGCCCGTTCGTGATGAACACCCGGCAGGAGCTGATGCAGGCTTTCGTCGATTTCCAGGAAGGCCGCTTCTGACGTCATGACGCGGGGCGCTGTCGCGCCTCGCGATACTCCGGTCTCAGCGCCCCGCGGACAGCAGCGTGGCGCTGGCCGCGCTGACATCCAGCTGCTGTGCGAGTGAGCGCAGCGTCGCCAGTTCGGCCGGCGATTCGGCGTTGATCCAGACCTGCGCGTACTGGTCCTTGCCCAGTTTGACCACCGTGATGCGGCGCGATTCCATGCCGGGCATGTTGCGCCCGCCCAGGTCGGGGCGGTACCAGTACATCTCGCGGCCGGAGAAGTTGCCTTCTTCCGCGCGCAAACCGCGCTCCAGGCTGATCTTGGGATCACGCGAGGTCAGCATGACATTGAGCACCTGCCGTCCGTCGGCCGTCACCGCCTTGCACGCGATGTAGCTGTGGTCGCCGCGCTGCTCCCATTGCAGTTCGGCGTTGGTCGGCAAGGTGGGACAGGGCGGTGTCTGCTGCGCCCACGCGGGCGCGGACACGGACAGCAGGAGCAGGCAGAACGCAGGCAAGGTCTTCATGAGGCATCCCCTGGACAATCGCCACGGCGTGGCAGATGGTTGGTGCGGGCGTCACTACGGACCGTCGTGGCGTGGACCGTGAGGTCCGGACCGTTCGCCTCCCCAGGCGTTCCACGGCGTTCCCTGCCGATTTCCCCCGGCAGTTGCACAGACCATAGCCCATGCTGCACTGCAAGGCAACGCGGGGGAATGGCGGGGCGATGCGCGGCACGCTGCGGCCCGGCGGGTGTGCGCCGGACCGCAGGCCGTGGGCTCAGTCGTTGTCGCGACCCAGCCAGCCGTACAGCATGCCGCCGATCAGGCCGCCCAGGACGGGCGCCAGCCAGAACAGCCACAGCTGGCTGATCGCGGCCGGGCCGGCGAACAGCGCCACGCCGGTGGAGCGGGCCGGGTTCACCGAGGTATTGGTGACGGGAATGCTGATCAGGTGGATCAGCGTCAGCGCCAGGCCGATGGCGATGGGCGCGAAGCCCGGCGGCGCGCGCCTGTGGGTAGCGCCCATGATGACGATCAGGAAGAACGCGGTCAGCACCACCTCGGTCAGGAACGCCGCCGCCACCGAGTAGCCGCCGGGCGACATCGCCCCGTAGCCGTTGCTGGCGAACACGCCCGCCGCGTTCGGGTCCGTGGTGAAGGTACCCGTGCCCTGTGCGATCTGCATGAGGATGAAGCCGGCCGCCAGGCCGCCGATCACCTGCGCCACCACGTACGGCACCAACTCGCGGACCGGGAACCGGCCGCCGGCCCACAGGCCGACGCTCACTGCGGGATTGAAATGGCCGCCGGAAATGTGGCCGAAGGCGTAGGCGCCGGTCAGCACCGTCAGGCCGAACGCGAGCGACACGCCCAGCAGGCCGATGCCCAGCGGGTTGCCGTCACCGCCGAAGTTGGCCGCCAGCACCGCGCTGCCGCAGCCGCCGAGCACCAGCCAGAACGTCCCGAGGAACTCGGCCGTCAGCTTCTTCGCAAGATTCATTGGAACCCCCATGCCTTGTCGGAACCGCCACGCGGCGGTGCGGGCAACATAGCGGAAGCACTTGGGCGAAAGTGTTTGCTTTGCGTTACGGCGGCCGCATTCAAACGCTAGTGCAGCAAGACTGACAATTACGCCCGCCGCGACGCGGTCAGCGTTCGGGCAGGGGGATGAATTCGCTTTCGCCCGGCACGTGCCCGAAACGCCCGTCCAGCCAGTCCTGCTTGGCCTGTTCGATGCGTTCCTTGGAGCTCGAGACGAAGTTCCACCACATGTGGCGCGGTGCATCCAGCGGTTCGCCGCCCATCAGCAGCCCCTTCACCGGCGTCTTGGCGCGCAACACGGGGCGGCTGCCGGGGTCGAACACCACCAGGTGCTTCTCCGGGATGTCGGCACCGTCCACCTGCGCATCGCCTTCCAGTATGTACAGCGCACGCTCGACATGGCCCGCATCGATCGCCAGTTCGGCATCGGGCGCCAGGTCCACCGCCACGTTGAACGTGCCGCTGAACACCTTCACCGGCGATTCCTCACCGTAGGCGGTGCCGGCGATCACGCGCAGGCGCGCACCCGCGCGCTCGATCACCGGCAGTGTCGCGGCGGGATGATGATGGAACTCCGGCGCGACTTCTTCCGAGGATTTCGGCAACGCCACCCAGGTCTGCATGCCGTGCACGTCGTGCTGCCCGCCACGGACGTCACCCGGCGTGCGTTCGGAATGCGCGATGCCGCGGCCGGCGGTCATCCAGTTGACGTCGCCCGGCGTGATGACCTGTTCCGAGCCCAGCGTGTCCTTGTGGTTGATGGCGCCGGACCACAGGAAGGTCACCGTTGCCAGGCCGATATGCGGGTGCGGGCGCACGTCGATGCCCCGGCCGGGCTCGAACACCGCCGGCCCCATGTGATCGACGAACACGAAAGGTCCCACGCTGCGGGCCTGCAGGCTGGGTACGGCGCGACGTACGTTGAAGCCGCCGCCCAGGTCGTGCACGCGGGGCGAGATGATCGTGGTCATGGGGAGTCCTCCGGCGAGGGGCCAAGCATGGCATGGGTGTGGATGTGCACCGATGACATTACGGAAACGGTCCGTTGCGTGTCATCCCCAATCGGGGGCATGCGGCTTGCCGCCACTCATCGAGCTCGCGGTGGAAGCCGGCCGTGCCGCGGGTCGCTGTCGGCTTGGGAAGCCTGTGGCCGGTCGCCTGGGTCACGGCGGGCCGTTACCGTAGGTCTGCACGTCCAGCGTGGCCTCGCCTTGCGCGTTGATGCGCACCAGTGACAGGCGGTCGTATTCGGTGTCGTCCATCGGGGCGACGTTGCAGGCGCAGAGCGCGGCGACCAGGTCCGGCACCGTGTTGCTGTGGCCGACGACGAGCACGGCGCCACGCACGTGCTGCTGTTTCCAGCGTGCCGCCGTTTCGCTCGCCGCGCCCTTCGCGTAGTAGGCGGACACCGGCAGCCCGTGCGCGCTGGCGGTGGGCTGTGCGGTCTGCTGGGTGCGGCGGAACTCGGTGGCGTATACCGCGCGCAGCGGCTGGTCGGCGAGCCGCTGGGCCAGCGCTGCGGCGCGTGCCTGTCCTGCCGCCGACAGGCTGGGATTGTCGGGATCGTCCTTGGCCTTTTCGGCATGCCGCACCACGATGAACAGCACGCCGCCGTCATCCGGGGGCGGCGCGGTGGCACAGCCTGCCGCGAACAGCATGGACAGCAACAGCATCGCGACGGGCAGGAGTTTCCGGTATGGAATGGGGTGCATGGCCAGGGCGGTCGGGTGGGCGGCGCCAGCCTGCAATGTCCCTGCACGCGGCGCAAGTGCGGCAGGCGTTAGGATGGCGAGGGTTTCCAGAGGGGGTGGTATGCGTCGGATCTTGCGCGGCATGGGCCTGGTGGCATTGCTGCTGCCGCTGCTGTCGTGGGCGGCGCTCTACAGCTACGGCCGCTTTGCCGAACGCGCGCGCGGCGCGGCCTCGCAGGCATTGCCTGTCGCGGCGGCGACGCCCCTGGACCGCGCGGTGTCGGACCTGCTGCAGGCGCATGCCGGCGAGAGCGGCGTTGCCCTGCTGGCCGACAACCTGGATGCCTTCACCGTGCGTGCGGCGACCGCGCGCGCCGCTGGCCGCAGCCTGGACCTGCAGTACTACATCTGGAACCAGGACTTCACCGGCAACCTGCTGAACTACGAACTGCTGCGCGCCGCCGATCGCGGCGTGCGCGTGCGCCTGCTGCTGGACGACATGACCGCGCATGGCAAGGATTCGGAACTGGCGGCGCTGGACCGGCACCGGAACGTCGAGGTGCGCCTGTTCAACCCGTCGCGCAGCCGCGACGGCACGGTCGGGCGCGCGCTGGAAATGGTGCTGCGACCTGTCAGCATGAACCGGCGCATGCACAACAAGGCCTGGATCGTCGACGGCCGCGTCGCCGTGGTCGGGGGGCGAAACATCGGCGACGAGTATTTCGATGCGTCCGCCGCCACCAACTTCATGGACCTGGACGCGGTGCTGCTGGGTCCGGCCGTGCAACAGACCGAGGCCATCTTCGACGCGTTCTGGAACAGTGCCGCGGTGATCCCGCTGGAGGCATTGACCCGGGCGGACGATGACGCGCTGGAACGGCTGCGCAAGCATGGCGATGCCGGCTACCGCTCCGCGCAGGCGGGCCCGTATGTGCAGCGCCTGCGCCAATCGCCAGGCATGCGTGCGCTGGCCGGTGGCGGAACATTCCACTGGTCCGATCGGATCAGCGTGCCTTCCGATCCGCCTGCCAAGGGCAGGGGCGACGGAAAGTCCGCGTGGCTGGTGACCACGCTGGGGCGCGAGATGAATGCCGCCCGCCGTGAACTGCGCCTGATATCGCCGTACTTCGTGCCGGGCGACGAGGGGGCGGCCTGGTTGACCAACAAGCGCGCGCAGGGAGTGGACGTCAGCGTGCTGACCAACTCGCTGGCGGCCAATGACGTGATGGCGGTGCACGGTGGGTACGCGCCGTACCGCGTGCCGCTGCTGGAGGGTGGCGTGACGCTGTACGAACTGATGCCGCATGGCGACCAGGACAGCAGCCTGTTCGGCTCGAGCGGCGCCAGCCTGCACACCAAGGCATTCGCCGTGGATGCGGAAACCGGCTTCGTGGGGTCGTTCAACATGGACCCGCGTTCGGTCAGCCTGAACACCGAGATGGGCGTGCTGTTCCATGACCGTGCACTCACCGCCGAACTGCTGCGCAGCTACCAGGGCAAGATCGCGTCCGACAAGAGTTACCGCGTGCAGCTCCAGGGCGGCGAACTCCGCTGGCACGACGGGTCCACCTCGCCGCCGCGTCTCTGGCATCGCGAGCCGGAAGCCAGCGTGTGGCGCCGTGGCATGGCGCGCATGATCGGTTGGCTGCCGATCGAGTCGCAGCTGTAGCGTGCGCCACGCGCACGACCGCACGATGCCAAACCGCGCATCGTGCGCGTGGCGCACGCTACGTGGTCATGTGGCCAGGGTAGTCAGGAGGCCCTTGGCCGCGTTGAAGCGGTCCGGCGCGTCCGGCAGCGGTACCTTGATGCGCAGCTTGTCGGGGCCGTCCATCGTGTAGAGCTTCGGTTGCTTCTGGATCAGCTGGATGACCGCCATCGGGTCGATGTTGGGCTTGCTCTCGAACACGATGCGCCCGCCTGCTTCGCCCAGCTCCAGCTTGCGGATGCCCAGCGCATTGGCGGCAAGCTTCAGCTCCGCGGTGGCGAACAGGTACTTGGCCGGGTCCGGCAGCAGGCCGAACCGGTCGATCATCTCCACCTGCAGGTCGCGCAGTTCGTCCCTGTCGCGCGCGCTGCTGATGCGCTTGTACAGCGTCAGGCGCGTATGCACGTCGGGCAGGTAGTCGTCCGGGATCAGCGCCGGCACGTTGAGTTCGACCTCTGCGCCGCGGCGTTCCTGGCCCAGGTCGACATCGGGCAGGTGGCCGGCCTTGATCGAGCGCACGGCGCGCTCCAGCAGCTCGGTGTACAGGCTGAAGCCGACCTCGGCCATCTGGCCGCTCTGGTCCTCGCCCAGCAGTTCGCCCGCACCGCGGATCTCCAGGTCGTGCGTCGCCAGGGTGAAGCCCGCGCCCAGTTCGTCCATCGAGGCGATGGCTTCCAGCCGGCGTTGCGCATCGGCGGTGATGCTGCGCTTGTCCGGGACCACCAGGTAAGCGTACGAGCGATGGTGCGAACGGCCGACGCGGCCGCGCAGCTGGTGCAGCTGCGCCAGGCCGAACTTGTCGGCGCGGTTCATGATGATGGTGTTGGCGTTGGGAATGTCGATGCCCGACTCGATGATGGTCGTGCACAGCAGCACGTTGAAGCGCTGCTTCTGGAAATCCAGCATCACCTGTTCCAGCTCGCGTTCCGGCATCTGCCCGTGCGCGACGCCGATGCGCGCTTCGGGCACCAGTTCCTGCAGGTCGCGCTGCATGCGGCCGATGCTTTCCACGTCGTTGTGCAGGAAGTACACCTGGCCGCCGCGCGACAGTTCGCGCTCGAAGGCTTCCTTCAGCATTGCCGCATCCCACGGCGTGACGAAGGTCTGCACCGCCATGCGGTTGGCCGGCGGCGTGGCGATGATGGACAGGTCGCGCAGGCCGGCCATGGCCATGTTCAGCGTGCGCGGGATGGGCGTGGCGGTCAGCGTCAGCAGGTGCACGTTGGCGCGCAGGGCCTTCAGCGCCTCCTTCTGGCGCACGCCGAAGCGTTGCTCCTCGTCTACGATCACCAGTCCCAGGTCCTTGAACTTCACGTCGGACTGCAGCAGGCGGTGCGTGCCGACAATCACGTCGATCCTGCCGTCGGCAAGCTTTTCAAGTTCGGCCTTGATCTCCTTGGCGGTCTTGAAGCGCGACAGCACTTCCACCTTCAACGGCCAGTCGGCGAAGCGGTCGCGGAAGTTGCGGTAATGCTGCTCGGCCAGCAGCGTGGTGGGCACCAGCACCGCCACCTGCTTGCCGGCGCTGGCGGCAGCGAAGGCGGCGCGCACGGCGACTTCGGTCTTGCCGAAGCCGACGTCGCCGCAGACCACGCGGTCCATCGGCTGGCTGCTGGCCAGGTCGCGGATCACCGACTCGATGGCATGGTGCTGGTCGGGCGTCTCTTCGAACGGGAACCCGGCCGCGAACGGTTCGTACATCGCGCGGTCCAGGTGCAGCGCCAGGCCGGCGCGGGCCTGCCGGCGTGCCTGGATTTCCAGCAGTTCCGCCGCGACATCGCGGACCTTTTCCGCCGCCTTCTTCTTGGCCTTGGCCCAGGCTTCGCCGCCCAGCGAATGCAGTGGTGCCGTCTCCACCGATGCGCCCGAATAACGGCTGATCAGGTGCAGCTGCGCCACGGGCACGTACAGGCGATCGCCCTTGGCGTACTCGATCTCGAGGAACTCGCCCGGCATGCCGCCGACATCCATCGCGATAAGGCCGCGGTAGCGACCCACGCCATGGTCCTCGTGCACGATCGGCGCGCCCTCGGTCAGTTCGCCCAGGTCGCGGATGATCGCTTCCGGTTCGCGGCCGGTGCGCTTGCGCCGGTGCGCCTGCGTGGCGCGCTCGGGGAACAGCTGGCGCTCGGTCAGCACCGCGAAGCGCGGATCGTCCAGCGCGAAACCGTCTTCCAGTGGCGCCACGCCGATCGCGAAGCGTGAGGAGCCGTGGCGGAAGGCGCCGAAGTCCGCCAGGACGTCCGGTTTCAGCTCCGACGCCTGCAGCACTTCCAGCAGCGCCTCGCGACGGCCCGCCGAATCGGCGGCGATCATCACGCGGCCGGGGTAGTGGGACAGGAATGATTTCAGCGCCTCACCGGCCGGCGCATCCTTTGCCGCGACCGGCAAGGGCGGCAGCGGCTGGTCGCCCAGCGGCAGCGCCTCCGCATACCGCGTGTGGTGCGGGCCGCAGACTTCCACGCGCGCGCCACGGTTCAGGCGCTCGCGCAGTGCTTCCGGCGGCAGATACAACTCGTCCGGCGGCAGCAGCGGGCGCTCGATGTCGTGCCGGCGTTGTTCGTAGCGGTTCTGCGTCTGCGCCCAGAACGCTTCCGCCGCCTCGCCGAATCCGTCGCCGAGCACCGGCATGACGCGTTCGCCCAGGTAGTCGAACAACGTCGAGGTGGTGTCGAAGAACAGTGGCAAGTAGTACTCCACGCCCGCAGGCGCATGACCGGACTTCAGATCCTGGTACAGCGCGCTGCGGCGCGTGTCCACGTCGAAGCGGTCGCGCAGCAGCGTCATCGCGCGTTCCACCGTGCGCTCGTCCAGCGGCACTTCGCGGCCGGGAAGCAGCTGCACGGCGTCGGTCTTTTCAAGTGAACGCTGGGTTTCCGGATCGAATTCGCGGATCGAATCGATGCTGTCGTCCAGCAGCTCGATGCGCAACGGCGCGTCGGCCCCCATCGGGTACACGTCCAGCAGCCCGCCGCGCACGGCGAAGTCGCCCGGGTCCAGCACCTGCGGCACGTGGCGGTAGCTGGCCGATTCCAGCCGGCGTTTCTCTTCGTCGAAATCCAGTCGCTGGCCGACGCGGTAGTCGAAGCTGCCCCCGGCGATATGGCGCAGCGGCGCCAACCGCTGCATCAGCGTCTGCACCGGCACCACGACGATGCCCTGCTTCAGCGTGGGCAGCCGATGCAATGCGGACAGTCGCTGCGAGACGATGTCCGGATGGGGGCTGAACTGGTCGTAGGGCAGGGTTTCCCAGTCCGGGAACGGCACCACCGGCAAGGCGGCATCGGTGCCCATCAGGGTGTGCAGGTCCGCTTCGATCTGGTGTGCATCGTGGTTGTCGCGTGCGACCACCAGCACGGGCCCGTCATGCGCCCGCGCGGCGGCGGCGATGAACCAGGCCAGCGCGGTCGGCGACGCCGGCGCGCGCCACCAGGCACGCGACTGCGTGCCGCGGGGCAGCGGCGGGATGGCGGCGGGGGTGGTGGAGGCAGGCGTTCTTTTCTTGTCGGTCATGGGCGCACAAAACAGCGGCAGCGCCGGATACAGGATATCCAGCGCACAGGACGCACAGTTTACCGCCTGCGCACCCCGCAGCCGTGACGGCGGCCCCGCGCGGGCGTCACTCGGCCGTCAGCGGATCGATGACGCTGCTCACCACCGAGATGCGGTTAGCCGGGAAGCCGCCCCGCTGCGCGTGCTCCCGTACCAGCGCTTCATTGGGCGCGCGATAGACGCAATAGACCTTGTCGTCGGTGACGTAGCTGTGCTCCCACTGGACCTGCGGGCCCAGCTCGTTCAACACGCTGCATGACGTCTGCGAAACGGACTTCAGTTCGGCAGGCGTCATCAGGCCGGCGCCTTCGATGTCGCGTTCGATCAGGTAGCGGGGCATCGCGTTCTCCTTGGGATGGGTCAGGGCCTGGCTTCCAGTACCAGGTTGAACGGCGTTTGCGCCGCGCGCCGGAAACGCCGGAACCCGCCTTCCGCCATCACTTGGTGCAGGCGGGCCTGGCCGGCCTGGGCGCCCAGCGCCGGGCCATGCCGGGCCAGCGACACCGGCACGCAGATCTGCGAGGAAGCGCCGTAATAGACGCGTCCCACCGGGTTGAGGTTGTCCTGCACGTGGTCGCCGGCGAAAGGCTCCACCAGCAGGCAGTGGCCATCCGGCTTGAGCGCGTCATGGGCGTGCCGGGCCGCGCCGATCGGGTCGCCCATGTCATGCAGGCAGTCGAAGAAGGTGACCAGGTCCAGGCTCTCCTCGCCATAGCTGACCGCGTCGGCCACTTCGAAACGCGCGTTGCGCACGCCGCTCGCCTGCGCGCGTTCGCTGGCGGTACGGATCGAGTCCGCATGGTAGTCGTAGCCGACGAACTGCGAATGCGGGAAGGCCTTGGCCATCAGCACCGTGCTGGCGCCGTGGCCGCAGCCCACGTCCGCCACCAGCGCGCCACGCTCGAGCTTCTCCACCGCGCCGTCCAGCGCGGGCAGCCATTCGGCCAGCAGGTGGGCGTGGTAACCGGCGCGGAAGAAGCGTTCGGTGCCATGGAACAGGCAGGCGTGGTGCTCGCCCCATTCCATGCCCTGGCCACTGCGGAAGTTTTCGGTGGTGCGTTCCAGCGCATGGAAGGCGGCTTCGACGATGTAGTAGGCGCCTGCCAGGTCGACCGGGCTGTCGGGATTGGCCAGGCAGAGCGCCTGCGCTTCGTCCAGCGAGTAGCGCCCGTTCGCCGCGTCGAAGCTGACGTAACCGCCGGCGGCCTGGTTGCCCAGCCATTCGCGGATGTAGCGTTCGTGGGTGTGGGTGCGCTGGGCCAGTTCGGCCGGGGTGGCGGGTGCATCGGCCAGGGCGCGGTACAGTCCCAGGCGATCGCCGACCAGCATCAGCGTGGCGCTGATCGCGGCGCCCAGGTCACCGACCGCGTGCCCCAGGAACTCGTTGAGCCGGTGTTCGTCGATGCCCATCGCAAGGCCTCCTCGCCGCCGCGCGGCAAGGCCTGCCGCGAGCCCCCGGGAGGCAGGTTACGCCGATGCCCGCGCGCGTACAGGCCGTTGATCGGACAACGGTTTGCAGGAGGATCGGGACGGGACCTCAGGGGTCTTCGTTGAGGTCCAGCACCACACGGACCAGGCCGGGAGTATCGCCCTCGCGCAGGCGCTTGAAGCCGAGCGAGGTGGCCAACTGCAGCATGGGCTGGTTGGTGTCCAGCACGTCGCCGTACAGGCGGTCGAGCTTCTTGGAGCGGGCCCACTTGACCAGCTTGCGCATCAGGTGCCGGCCCAGGCCCTGGCCGGCGATGAAATGGCTGACCAGGATGGCGTACTCGGCATCGCGGGTACGCGGCACGATGGAGGCGCGCGCCACGGCCCCCACCAGCGCTTCACCGGGCGGGAGCGGCTCTGCCGCCACCAGGGCGAATTCGTTCTGCGGATCGGGATGGCACAGGCGCTGCGCCATCTCCGGGGTCAGTTCCTTGATCGCGTAGAGGAAGCGGTGGCGGATTTCTTCCGGACCCAGCAGGGTGAAGGCGCCCTGGATGGGGCCGGCATCCTCCGGCCGGATCGGACGGATCATCAGCTCGCGGCCGCTGGGCAGGCGGAAGTGCTCGTGCCAGGGCGGAAGTCGTTTCGGCGCGGTCATGTCGGCATGCTCGCATGAATGGATTGCGGCGGGGAGTGACTCCAGCACCCGCCCCGGAGAGCGGGTATTGCCTTGATTCAGCCTGCCGTACCGGTCGCCGGCTTGCGCAGGCGCGACACCGCCTTGACCACCACCAGCACGATGATGCCCATGGCGATGCCCACGGCGGCGTTGTACAGCATCGAGACCAGCCAGCCGAAGCTGCCGTGCACGTAGGGTTCGATGAGGTGGTGCAGGGCGGGCACGCTGTGCACCAGGATGCCGCCGCCCACCAGGAACATCGCCGCGGTGCCCGCGATGGACAGGAACTTCATCAGCCACGGCGCGCTGCGCAGGATGCCGCGGCCGAACGCCCGCTTGAAACCGGCCCAGCCGCCCGGGCGCGCATCGCCGGTCAGCGCCAGCCCGGCGTCGTCCAGCTTCACGATGCCGGCCACCAGGCCGTAGACGCCCACGGTCATGATCAGCGAGATGGCGACCAGGGTCATCAGCTGTTCGGTGAAGGTGCGGCCGACCAGCGTGCCCAGCGAGATGACGATGATCTCGGCCGACAGGATGAAGTCGGTACGGATGGCGCCGCGTATCTTGTCCTTCTCGAACGCGAGCATGTCGACGTTCTCGTCCTGCACGGCCTTCACCAGAGCCTCGTGGTGCTGCTGGTCCTCGTGCTTGTCGTGCAGGAACTTGTGCGCCAGCTTCTCCACCCCCTCGAAGCACAGGAACGCACCACCGATCATCATCAGCGGCGTCACCAGCGGGATGTTGTAGCCCCTGCCGTGCAGCCAGGTCTCCAGCGCGCTGATCGCCAGCGCGGCCGGCACCAGGATGACCTTGTTGACCAGCGAACCCTTCGCGACCGCCCACACCACCGGCAGCTCGCGGTCGGCGTTGACGCCGGTCACCTGCTGCGCGTTGAGCGCCAGGTCGTCGCCCAGTACGCCGGCGGTCTTCTTGGCGGCGACCTTGGTCATCACCGACACGTCGTCCAGCAGGGTGGCGATGTCGTCGATCAGGGCAAACAGACTGGATCCGGCCATGGGGTTCGCAGAGTATGGAATGGGAGAGGCGCGATTCTCGCACAGGCGCCGTGATCAACCGGCGGCGCGCAACCATTCCAGCCGTGTGCTGGCGCCGGGCTCGCCCAGCACCTTCTGCAGCACGGGCAGGACGGGGGCGATGGCCTGTTCCAGCTGCCACGGCGGATTCACCACCAGCATCCCGCTGCCATTGAGGCGCAGCGGGGAGTCGTCGGGGCGCACCTGCAGTTCGGCCACGAACGACGATTTGGCCGGCAGCGCGGCGGCCTTGCGGAAGAAGGGCAGCAGGCTGCGGCGCTGCTTGATGGGGTACCAGACCGCATAGGTGGCCGCCGGCCAGCGCTCCAGCGACTCACGCAGTGCGCTGATGATCTGCGGGTACTCGGCATCCTGGGCTTCGTAGGGTGGATCGATCAGCACCAGCCCGCGCGCGATGCGGGTTTCGCCGCTGCGCGGCGGCAGCAGTGCCTTCATCGCGGCGTAACCATCGCGGGCATGAACGGCCACGCGGCTGTCGTGGGCGAAAAGCTCCTTCAGCGCCTGTGCTTCCTCCGGCTGGAGTTCGCAGGCCGCCAGCCGGTCCTGTTCGCGCAGGGCCTGTGCGACCAGCAGCGGCGAGCCGGGGTAGGCGACCAGCGCGCCGACCGGATTGTTGGCTTCCACCGCGCGCAGGTAACGTTCGGTCAGTTCCGGCAGGCGCGGTTCGCCCGCCAGCTTGAACACGCCGTCCTCGGCTTCCGAGGTCTTGCGGCTTTCCACCCCGCCCAGCAGGTAGCGCCCGCGCCCGGCATGCGTGTCCAGCACGAAGAACGGCGTGTCCTTGCGCTTCAGCGCGTCCACCAGGGCGAGCAGGATGATGTGCTTGAGGACATCGGCATGGTTGCCGGCGTGGAAAGCGTGGCGGTAATTCATGCCGCGCAGCATATATGCTTGCGCCATGCCGCGCGTATTGATTGCCGAAGACGAACCCGCCATCGCCGATGCCGTGCTGTACGCATTGCGCAGCGAAGGGCTCGAGGCCGACCACTGCCTGCTGGGCCGCGAGGTGCTGCCGCGCGTGCGGGCCGGTGGCGTGGACGTGGTGGTGCTGGACGTGGGGCTGCCGGATGCCAGCGGCTTCGACATCTGCCGCGAACTGCGCGCAGTGAGCGACGTGCCGGTGATCTTCCTGACCGCGCGCAACGACGAGATCGACCGCGTGCTGGGCCTGGAACTGGGTGCCGACGACTACATGGCCAAGCCCTTTTCGCCGCGCGAACTGGTCGCACGCGTGCGGGCACGCCTGCGCCGGGTACCCGTGGCCGGCGTCGCCGCCGATGCGTGGACGCTGCGTGGCGAGTTCGCGCTGGACGGCGAAGGCCACCGCATCCGTTTCCGCGACCAGCTGCTGGACCTGACACGCTACGAGTACGCGCTGCTGTCCGCCCTGCTGCAGCGCCCCGGCGCCATCCTGACCCGTGCGCAGCTGATGGACCGCGGCTGGGACAGCGACGCCGACAGCGCCGACCGCACCGTGGACACCCATATCAAGACACTGCGCGGCAAGCTGCGTGCGGCCGGCGCCGACCCGGACCCCATCCGCACCCATCGCGGGCTGGGCTACGCCATCGAGGCCTGACATGCGCCTGGGCATGCGGTTGTTCCTGGGGTTCTTCCTGATCGTCGGGTTGGCTGCGTTCTTCGTGATGCGGGTGTTCGTCAACGAAGTGAAGCCGGGCGTGCGGCAGGCGATGGAATCCACCCTGGTCGACGCCGCCAACGTGCTGGCCGTGATGGCGGCCGACGACATGAAGGCCGGGCGCATCCGCGACGGCGAGTTCGCACGGCGGCTGACCGAAGCCGGCCGGCGTGACCTGAAGGCGCAGGTCTGGAGTTTCCCCAAGCGCCACCTGGACTATCGCGTCACCATCACCGACACGCGCGGCATCGTGGTCTACGACACCGCGGGCCGGGATGTGGGCCGCGACAATTCCCGCTGGAACGACGTCTACCGCACGCTGCGCGGCGAGTATGGCGCGCGCTCCAGCCCGGAAACCCCGGGCGACGCCAGCCGCACCGTGATGCATGTGGCCGCCCCGATCCGCGACCCCGCCGACGATGCACGCTTGATCGGCGTGCTGACGGTGGCCCAGCCCAACCACACCATCGACCCCTTCATCGCCGCCAGCCAGCGGGCCATCCTCCGCCAGGGCGCCTGGCTGATCGGCCTGTCGGCGTTGATCGGCGTGCTGATCACCTGGTGGCTGGTGCGCGGCATCCGGCGGCTCAACCGCTATGCCCAGGCGGTCAGTGCCGGCGAGCCGGTCCCCCCGCCCGAGCCACGGCGCGACGAGATCGGCGACCTGGGGCAGGCCATCGAGGACATGCGCCGCAAGCTGGAAGGCAAGGCCTACGTCGAGCAGTACGTGCAGTCGCTGACGCACGAGATGAAGAGCCCGTTGGCGGCCATCCGCGGCGCCGCCGAACTGCTGCAGGAGCCATTGCCGGAAGCAGACCGCCAACGGTTCGCCCGCAACATCCATACCCAGGAACAGCGCCTCACCGAGACCATCGACAAGCTGTTGGCGCTTGCGGAGGTGGAACAGCATGGCTGGCTGCAGAAGCGCGAACGGCTCGACGTGGGTGCCCTGATGGCGCAGGCCGCGCAGGGACTGGAAGGCAAGCTCGCCTCGCGCCAGCTGCAGTTGCAGGTCGTGCCTCCCGCCGAGGCGTGGGCGGTCGAAGGCGATGCCTTCCTGCTGCGGCAGTCGTTGTCGAACGTGCTGGACAACGCGATCGCGTTCTCGCCGGCGGGTGGCATCATCCGGCTGCAGGCGCAGGCTGATGGCGAGCGCGTGCAGGTGGTGGTGACCGACCAGGGGCAGGGGGTGCCGGATTACGCCGGTGCACGGGTGTTCGAACGCTTCTATTCGCTCGCCCGCCCTGACACCGGGCAGCGGAGTTCCGGCCTGGGCCTGCCGTTCGTGCGCGAAGTGATGCGCCTGCACGGGGGAGACGTGGCCCTGCGCAACCGCGCCGAAGGCGGGGCGGAAGCCGTGTTGTCGCTGCCCCGCGTGTGATGCCGCGAAGCAATCCGCTCACCCGGTGCGGTAGGGCCCACGGCGTCGACTTCACACAGACTTCAAATCCGCTTCCTGCCGGTTGCACGTGACGCCCTGACGATGTCCCCGTACTCAACCGGGGCCATCCAATGAAATCACTGCGTCTTCTATTGCGCTTCCTCACCATCGGCGGGCTGGTCCTGCTGCTGCTTATTCCGTTGCTGATGATCCGCGGCACCATCCAGGACCGCGAGCGTTATCGCGCGCAGGCGGTGCAGCGCGTGTCGCAGAGCATGGCCGGCCCCCAGCAGGTGGTCGGGCCCTTGCGCGTGGTGCCTTGGAAGGAGACGCGGCGGGTCAACGCGGTGAAGCCGGACGGCACGCCGGAACTGCGCCATGAGGTGGAAGAGGGTTATGTATTCCAGGCGCCGACGACGCTGGCCGTGGAAGGCGGGCTGCAGCCCGGCCAGCGGCGCATCGGGCTGTACGAAGTCAGGGTCTTCGAGTGGAAGGCCGCGATGAAGGCGTCGTTCGAGCCGATGGCGCTGACCGAGGTCGCGGGTCGGACCTACGGGCAACCGTACATCGCGCTGGGCCTGGCCGACGTGCGCGGCCTGGTGGGCACGCCCACGTTGAAGGTCGATGGCGTGGCCAAGGCCATGGTCGCCGGAACAGGCGCCATGTCCGGCCGCATGGACGGCCTGCACGCGGTGCTGGAGGACACGGGCATGCAGTTGCCGGCCAGTGCCGCACAGCTCACCATGACGCTGGCGGGTACGCAGTCGCTGGGGATCGCGCCGGTGGCGGACAGCAACGACATCGCGCTGCATTCGGCATGGCCGCATCCGCTGTTCGGCGGCCGCTTCCTGCCCAACCAGCGCACGGTGGATGGCAGCGGGTTCACCGCGCGCTGGGAAATCTCCTCGCTGGCCAGCGCCGCGCAGAGCCAGCTGGAAACCGGCGTGTCGGGCAAGCTGACGCGACCGCAGACACGCGTGTCGTCCTCGGAAGCGTCGCTTGACGAAGACGGCGCCGCCATCGACAGCGTGGTGGTCAGCCTGGTGGATCCGGTGGACGTCTACACGCAGGCCGATCGCGCCAGCAAGTACGGCATCCTGTTCGTGGTGCTGACCTTCGTCGGCTTCGCGCTGTTCGAACTGATCAAGCGCCTGCCCATCCATCCTTTGCAGTACCTGCTGGTGGGCCTGGCGCTGGCGATCTTCTTCCTGCTGCTGCTCAGCCTGTCGGAGCACATCAGTTTCTGGCAGGCCTACCTGGTGTCGGCGGCTGCCTGTATCGGCTTGCAGTTCGTCTACCTGTCAGGTGTGTTGCACAGCTGGGCGCGCGCGGCGGGGTTCGCCACGATGCTGACGCTTCTGTACGGCGTGCTGTACGGGTTGTTGGTATCGGAGGACAACGCGTTGCTGATGGGCTCGCTGCTGCTGTTCGGCATCCTGGCCGTGATCATGTGGGTTACCCGCAAGGTGGACTGGTATGCGCTGGGCACGGAACTGCGCTGAGCCATGGCGCGCCGGCGGCAACGCCACCGGGGGAGGACCGCGCTTGCGGTCCTTCTGCTCCTGCTGGCAGCGGGCTGGGTCATGAACCGCGTCCGCATCTACCACCGCGCACAGCAGGTGCTGCCGTCCGCCATCGAGACCTCGGGCATGCAGCGCTTCGCGATGTCGCCCGGACAGCTGGAGTGCATGCTGCTGGGTCTGCTGGTCGGGTGCGAGTCCCACGGTGCGGTCGTGCTGGAACTGTCCGATCCCGCGGCCAATGCGATCCAACGCGAAGGATTGAACTACTTCGACGGCGCCACCACCTCGCGCGGTGTGCTGTCGTCGCGTGGACCGGCGCGCTACGAACCGTGGCGACCGTCGCCGCTGCCGGAGACTTGGCGGAAGTGGGATGACGGATCCGGCCTGTGGCCGGGCGTCATGCACGTGGACGTCGGTCCCGGCATGCGCCGCAGGCTCTCCACCGCCTGGCAGGACGGTGCGTACTTCACGCGTGATACCCGCGGCGGTGCCTGGCTGGTGGTACTGCCGAGCGAACGCCTGGTTGTGTACAGCTGGTGGGATTGAGCATGGCGTTATTCCTGGGTTCGATCGTCATGTTCTCGCTTCCGCTGGGCGCGTTCGCACTCGTGGCAGCCGGGGCGGGTTTCTTTTTCCGGCCGGCCCAGCCACTGATCCTGGCCGCGAGCGCCGTCTGCGTGGCGTGGGCCTGCGTGGGTTTCATGGAGGCCGGCATGTTCGCGCACGTGCTGATCCTGCCGTTGATCATCGCGTTCGGCCTGGCCATGTGCATGAGCCTTGCGTTGCGCCGATGGATGGAGCATGGCTACCGACAGGAAGCTCTGAGGGCGGCCAAGGAGGTGGATCCCGCTTGATCGCGGCGCGTCACGAACGAGTCGCTTCATCTCGCCCCGGCCGGTGGCGTGCGCTAGAGTTCAGGGATGACCTCTGCGCACACCATCGGCCTTTTCCGTGGGCCGGAGATCACGCCCTGGCTGGACGATGTCGCGCGCCTGCGCGCGACCGTGTTCCGCGACTGGCCCTACCTGTACGAAGGCGACCTCGCATACGAGCGCGATTACCTGGCGGCGTATGCGACATCGCCCGAAAGCCTGTTCGTCCTGGCGATGGAGGGCGGGCAGGTGGTCGGCGCATCCACCGGCCTGCCGCTGGTGGACGACACCGAGGCCTTTCGCCGTCCCTTCCTCGATTCGCACATCGAGCCGGACGAGGTGTTCTACTTCGGGGAATCGGTGCTGTTGCCGTCGCATCGCGGTCGTGGCATCGGCCATGCGTTCTTCGACCACCGCGAGGCGCATGCGCGCGCACTGGGACGTTTCCGCTGGACCGCGTTCTGTTCGGTCGACCGCGATCCGGATGACGCACGACAACCCGTCGGCCACCGCCCGAACGATGTTTTCTGGCACAAGCGCGGCTACCGGCGCCAACCGGGCATGACGATGCACCTGGCGTGGCACGAGACCGGCCGTGGCGAGGTGGATCATGCTTTGACGTTCTGGTTGCGACCCCTGGAGACCACACCATGAAAGTGGCCGTTGCCAAATATCGGATCCAGGCGCCAGCCGACTTCGCGGCCTTCGCCGAACGGCAGGCGCGGGTGCTCGGTGACGCGGCCGCGCAAGGCGCTCGCGTGGCCGTGCTGCCGGAGTATCTGTCGCTGGAACTGGCGGCCACGTTCGATGCCGCCACGCAAGCCGACCTGCACGCGTCGCTGGCAGCGATCCAGCGGTACCGCGAGGACTGGCTGGCGTTGTACGCGCGCCTTGCGAAGGAACTGGACCTGCACGTGGTGGCCGGCACGTTCCTGCTGGCGCGGGGTGCCGGGCGCTACCGCAACCGTTGCGACGTGTTCGCGCCGGACGGCGCGCATGTGTGGCAGGACAAGCTGCAGCTGACGGGCTTCGAGAAAGGCCTGGGCGTCATTGAAGGCGGTGACGCGCTTAAGGTGTTCGACATCGAGGGGGTGCGCACCGGCGTGGCGGTCTGCTACGACATCGAGTTCCCGCTGCCCGTGCGTGCCCAGGCCGAAGCCGGCGCGCGCCTGCTGCTGGTGCCCAGCTGCACCGATACGGAGGCCGGCGCCACCCGCGTGCGCGTGGGGTGCCTGGCGCGCGCGCTGGAGAACCGCGTATTCGTCGCACAGTCCGTCACGGCCGGCGAAGCGGCGTGGAGCCCCGCGCTCGACGTCAACACCGGCGAGGCCGCGATCTTCGCGCCGATGGATCGTGGCTTGCCCGCGGATGGCGTGGTGGTACAGACGGCCGGGGAAACCGCGTGGGCCATCGCCGACATCGACATCGATGCGCTGGAGCGCAGTCGCGATGCGGCACAGGTGGCGAACGACCGCGACTGGGCGGGCCAGCTGCAACCGGCGATCACGCGTGCACGGGTGGAAAAGCGCTGACGATTTCCGTTCAGCCCAGCAGGCTGACGCCGGGCACCAGCCAGATCGACAGGGCCGCCAGTGCGCTGCCGATGGCCGTCGCGGCCAGTACGTCGCTCGGGTAGTGCAGGCCGAGCACGACGCGCGAAGCGGCCACGCAGCCCGCGAACGGGATCAGCAGCGGTGCCAGCACCGGGTAGTGCGCCAGCGCCACCAGCGTGAACGCCACCGCGTGCAACGTGTGCCCGGACGGGAAGCTGAACTCGTCCAGCGGCGCGATCCAGGCGCGGATGCGCACGTCGGAGGCGAACGGGCGCGGGCGCCGCGTCCAGCGCTTGAGCAGCTTGTACAGCGTCAGTGCGATCACTCCGGTCGCTGCGAGGTGCGCGGAGGCGGCGAGGCCTTCCAGGCCATCGACCACGATCAGTGCCGCCATCAGCACATACCAGAACACGCCATCGCCCAACCGGCTGACGATGGCGAAGAAGCGACGCACGCCGCTCCATTCGCCCCAGCGGTTGGCACGCAGGCACCAGCCGGTATCCCGGCCCATGAAGGCGTTACGCGGCAGCAACGGACGCATGGTGGCTTCTCCGGGTCAGGGCGAGATCGGTCAGCAGGGCGTCGAAATCGGCCGCCACCTGCTCCGGGCGCAGGGCGCGCATCGCGGTGGCGGCGGCTTCGCCCATCGTGCGGCGCAGGGCGGGCTGAGAGGCCAGGTGCAGCGCTGCGGCCGTGAAGGCCGCATCGTCGTCCACGGCGGCACCGTGCACGCCGTCGACCAGGTGCTCGCGCGCGGCGCCGTAGTTGAACGCCACCGTCGGCACGCCGCTGGCCATCGCTTCCAGGGTGACGTTGCCGAAGGTTTCGCTGTGGCTGGAAAACAGGAACAGGTCGCCGCTGGCGAAGTGTCGCGCCAGCGCTTCGCCGCGCTGCACGCCGCAGAAGATGAAATCCGGATGCTCCTGCGCCAGCCGTTCGCGGATCGGGCCGTCGCCCACCCACACGAACTTCGCGGCCGGATGCTGCTGGCGGATCGCCTGGAAGGCCCGGATCGACAGCTCCAGGTTCTTTTCCGCGGCGATACGGCCCACGTAGATCACCGCCAGGTCGTCCGGCTGCAGGCCCCACTGCGCGCGCAGGATGTCGTCGCGGCGTGCCGGGCTGAAGTGCTGCGCATCCACCGCGCGCGCCAGCCGCACCACGTGGTGGAAGCCCTGCGTCTGCAGGAAGTCGGCCAGCTCGCGCGTGGGCACCAGCGTGGCGTGCGCGCCATTGTGGAAACGTCGCATCCAGCGCAGGGCCGTGTGTTCGAGGAAGCGCGCGCCGTAGTCGCGCATGTATTCGTCGAAGCGGGTGTGGAAGCCGGTGGCCACCGGAATGCCCAGCCGGCGCGCGGCGCGCACGGCGGACCATCCCAGGGGACCTTCCGTGGCCACGTAGATCGCGTCGGGCGGGGCTTCCTTCCATTGCGCCAGCAGACGCCTTGTGGCGGGCAGGCCGAACTTCAGGCCCGGATAGCGGGGCAGGCTGGCGCCGCGTACGAGCACCGTGTCATCCGCTGCAATGGCGTCGGTCGCCTGCCGCGGCCGCACCAGCGAGACCGCGTGTCCCCGCTGGCGCAGGCCGGTTTCCAGCCCGTGCACGGTGAGGGCGACGCCGTTGACTTCAGGCGGGTACGTTTCGGTGACGATGGCAAAGCGCATGCGCAGCTCCACGTTTTGCGCATGCTGGGGGTGGCAGATGTAGCGGATGTGTCGGATCGGTGACCGTGGGATGACGGTGTGCGCTGGGCCCGTATTAGGCGCGGGGGCCGTTCAGGTGGCGGGGGTCTCGTCGGCAAGCAGATGCGCCAGCCAGCGTGCCCTCACGTGTGGGGACAAGGCGCGCTCGACGCCGACATGGTCGCTGTCATGCGAAAGTGCATGGGCCACCGCCTGCAGCACGCGCTCGAAGAGCCCGGCATCGCCACCACCGATGAGCACCACGTAGGCCGTGTCCTCGTCCGCGTCGTCCAGCTTGCGAATGCGGACCCAATCCGACCCCTGCCGCAGGTCCACCGCGTACCCGGCACCAGCTCGAAACGCCGGCCAGCCACGCAGGCAGGCGGCCAGGTCCGTGGGTCTGGAGAAATAGGACAGCAGCTGCGCTTCGTGGGCGTGCGGCATCACCGAGGTCACGTCGCGTGAAGAACGAAGCCGGTGCCACTGCCCGGCAGGCTGGACGTGCAGATGATCGTGTTCGTGGTCGAGCCGACCTCGTCGATCGCCGTGTGCAGCCGATGCAGGATGTCGTCGAAGGCCTTCCGCCTCGCCGGCATGGAGATGTCCCAGGTGACCACCCAGAATTCGTTGTTCTTGCTGCCCTCGATCTTGCCGGCCAGGCCCGGATAGTTCACGCGTGCACGGCAGTCGGTGGCCATAGCATGCTCGAGGAACCGCGCGGAGAAGCTGAAGGTGTGCGTCTCCCCGACCGGCAGCGCATAGCGGTGGCCCAGGGTCCAGATGCGATGCCGGCGCAGGTACTGCTGATACATCCGCCACCCGAGCGTAGCGAGGGCGGCCAGTGCGCCGATAAGGATGAGCGTTTCCATGGCGCGATCGTACAGCCCTTCGGTGTCAGCGCGTCCGGCGCGTGCGCGGCGACCCCGCATCCTTACGCACGCGGGTCTCATGGGCCTTCGTCACCAGCGCCCTGACGACCGCGGGCGTAGCCTGCGCCAGCGCGATCCGCAGCCCCAATACCTTGCTGCCCCAGAACAGTTTCTCGACGAACGCGGGATACATCGCCAGGGCCTGCTCGCGGTCTTCCTCGCCGAGGAACAGATGCACATGCGTTTCCTCGGGCGGGATGGTCACGAAGATCTTGTCGCGCACACGGAACGACGAATACGTATGGTGAGGTGCCTCGGTGACCGCCTCGAGCGACAGCGCATGCGCGCGGATGTCGGCCATTTTCATCGGGGGCTCCTTGCGGCTGACGTGCGCCTTTCAGGCTGCGCGCTTGCCCCGCGCCGCCAACCGGTGCCCGAGCCACGCCATCGGCAGGTAGGCGAACACCAGGTCCACCACGGCGAACCAGAGCGGCGAGGGCAGCATGGCGACGGCCGCGATGCCGCCGATCAGGAAGCAGGCACCGATCACCGACGCGGGGCCGCCGGTCCGGCCGGGCGTGATCAGCGTGGCCACGAAGGCGCCGACAAGCGTGCCGACGGCGTGCGCCAGGAACGGGAACAGGAAGTGCTTCGGCTCGAACAGCGGCATCGCCGCCTTCAGGCCCTCGGTGGTCGTGGTATCGACACCCGCTGGCGGGGGAATGACATGGCCACTCAGCACGACCAGCGCCATGTTGACGAGACTGCCGGCGAAGAGGCCGGCGATGACCGCCAGGGTCAAACGGAACACACGCTTCATGACAACCTCCGGCAAGGATGCAAGGGACTGCCCGTCGGCGTGGGGCCGGCCGTGACGACGCGACTATAGCCGAGGGCCGCGTTGGCGGGCGGCCTCACATCGCCCACGAAGCGGCCGGGAACCTGCGGCGGCACCGGAAGACCGGAGCGGATCCAGGCGGTGACATCCTCCGTCCTGCTTCCCACGGTAAGGCCCGGCTGCCGCTCTTTCCCTTGTCATGTCGTATGGCGATCCCGGCGATCACTCGGGGGCCGATGGAAGCAACATCGGATGCGCGCCGTCGCCGACGGTCCGCCGCCACGCGCTACGCGCCCTGCCGCGAGCGGTGATAGGCCACCAGGGCGTTCGCATGGCCATGCCCTATCTGGTGTTCGTTCTTCAGCAGTGCGACCTGCTCCATGTGTTTCAGCGCCGGCACCGAATCCAGCAACGCCAGCCAGTGCGCCACCGGCTTGCCGTACGTCTTCTCGATGGAGGGGAAATAGGAGGCGGGGCCCTGCGGCTTCTTGTTATCTGCCATGTCGATCTTCCTGTGGGGAGTGATGGGACGACTGCCTCGTCCTCTTGTAATCCGCGACGAACGGCAGGCATGCATTTCGACATGCCGGTCGTCAGCGGGTCGGCAGGAAGAACTCGACCTTGCCGCAGCCCTCGCGCGCAAACACACGGAAGCTCCACCGACGCACCAGCAGTTGCCCCAGTCCACCCAGCAGGAGTGGCGCCGCCTGCGAGCCTTCGTGGAAGCGGATCAGGCCCTGGGATGTCATCGGTTGCCGGCAGGGCAGGCAGTCCAGTCCGCGTTCCAGGGGTTGCGTGATGGGTACGTCGTCGCGCACGAAGTCAGGCGCGGGTGGTTCCCCATGGATGCCCGTACCGCAGTTCCAGCAGATGTCGAACGCGGTTCCGTTCGATTGGCCGCAGACGGAGCAATTCCAAGCATCCATGAGATTCCTTTCGGGTCTTCTGTGCCGGGGTCTGGCATCGTCGACACTCAACCAATGTTTTTTTCGGACAGTTCGACGACATAGGTTCGGCCGCCTTCGGCCTCCAACTGCACGACGCAGTCATAGGCCGGACAACCGGCATGGTCAGGGCGAGAGGTCTGGAAGTTGTAACTGACCATGCCTGCGACCAGCATATCGGGAGCGAATCCTTCTTTCTGGAGCAGGGCAGGCAGGATCGAGGACAGCTGCATCACCAGATTTCGCCCAGAGTCCGGCAGCACCGGAAGCGATGTGCCTGCCAGCAGATCGACGCGGACCTGGCCGCCAGCGGCCCTCACCGCACGGGCAAAATGATTGAGGGCATAGTCATCTTTCCAGTAGTTGAGCGTACTGCCCAACTGAGCGCAGAGATTGTGGGCAACCGATCTGAGCGATTTCAGCGATGCCACGTCATCGGCCCCATGAAATCGCGCATCAGGTGAGTGGGACAGCCGTGCTCCTGAACTCTGGTGATCCACGCGACGCATGCGAATCGATGGTAAGCGGCGACGCTCACGGCACACGTGCGCCACGTGCCGAAGTGAACAGCGCATACCATTCCTCGCGACTCAGCGTGATGTCATCGGCCGCGCAGCACGCAGCCAGTCGCGCGGGGTCGGTGGTGCCGACGATGGGCTGGATGCCGGCGGGGTGGCGCAGCAGCCAGGCCAGCTGGATGGCTTCGGGCGTCACGCCCCTGGCGTCCGCCAGTTCGCGCAGCAGCGCGGCGGTATCGCGGATGACGGGATCGGCGAAACCGGACGTGGTGGCGAACTTGCCACCTGCCAGCGGCGCCCACGCCTGCACGCGGATGTCATGCAGGCGGCAATAGTCCAGTGTGCCGGCCGCGGAGGCATAGAGCCCGCCGGCCTGGTTGGCCACAATGCCTTCGTTGATCAGATGGGCATGGAGCAGGCTGATTTCCACCTGGTTGGCGATCAAGGGCTGCCGCACATGGCGCTGCAACAGCGCCATCTGCCCGGCCGTGTGGTTGCTGACGCCGAAATGACCCACCTTGCCGGCGGCATGCAGTTCGTCGAACGCGCGCGCCACTTCTTCCGGTTCCATCAGTGGGTCGGGACGGTGCAGCAGCAGGATGTCGAGATGCTCCACCCCGAGGCGCGACAGGATGCCTTCCACCGAGGCCGTGATGTGCGCATGGCTGAAGTCGTAGCGGGCGGGTGAACCGGGCTGCGGGTGACCGGCGAAGCGGATGCCGCACTTCGACTGCAGCACCATGCGGTCGCGCAGCGCAGGCGACTGCCGCAGCATGTCTCCAAACAACTGCTCCGACTTGCCGCGCGCATAGATGTCGGCATGGTCGAACAGGGTGATGCCGTGGGACAGCGCGGTTTCCACCAGCGCCTGCGTGTTGCGGCGTTCGTCGTCGGTCAGCGGCGCGTTGTCCCACGCACGGCTCAGGTGCATGCAGCCATAGCCGATGCGTGACGTGGTCGGCCCGGTGGCACCGATCGGGTAGGTCTTCATTGGAACATCATGCCAGAGCCGTCCAGGGTGATCAGGGATGCCGGTCCTGCGCGCGCAGGCGGATGGCCAGTGCTTCGGCTTCCAGCGGTCGTGCCAGGTGGTAGCCCTGCACGTCGTCCACGCCCAGGACCTGCAGCGCCGCCAGTTCCGATGCCGTCTCCACGCCCTCGGCCACGACACGCGACTGGGTCTGCCGTGCGAACTCGATCAGGGCGGCGGCGAGCGCACGGCGCGGGGAGTCGGCGTCGATGCGGCGGGTAAGGCTGAGGTCCAGCTTGATGATGTCCGGATGGATCGCCAGCACGTGGCGCATGCTGGCGTAGCCTGCGCCCGCATCGTCCACCGCCACGCGCATGCCCGCGGCACGCAACGGCGCCAGCCGCGCGTTGAGTGCGTCGTAGTCGTCGACCAGCGAGTGCTCGGTGATCTCCAGCACGATGCGCTCGGCGGGCAGGTCGTCGAGGTACCCGGCGATGTCGCCTGAAATGATCGTCTGCGGGGAGACGTTGAGCGCCACATAGAAGCTGCCCGGCATGCGGCGCAAACCATCCAGCGCCGACAGGATGGCATTGAGCTCCAGGCGCACGCCCAGCCCGATTTCGCGCGCTTCGGAGAACCAGATGTCCGGCGTGCGGCGCGGATCCAGGTTGAAGCGCGACAGGCATTCCACGCCGATGATGCGCTGCTCGCTGCTGCGGTAGATGGGCTGGTACACCACGTGGGGCTGTCCGAGTTCCAGCACGGCGGTGATGCGTTCCACCTTCTCCCGGTGGGCTTGTACGGCATCCAGGTCGCCGTCGATCTGGTAGGCCAGCAGGTCGGCGAAGGCCCGCATCATGTGCAGGTCGCGCTGGCCCAGCGACAGGTTGGACTGCATGCTGAAGCAGCAGAACGTGCCGTAGACGCGGCCGTCCCGCAGCTGGATGGGCACGCTGAGGTGCGCGCCGATGGGCATCGACCGGGTTTCCGGAATGTGCCGCAACATGGGCACGGACGCCGTGTCGGGTATCAGCTGCGGAATGTGGCCTTCGACCACGCGCATGCAGTAGCCCTCTTCCAGCGGCGACGAATCGCCGGGCCGGATCGGGGAGGGGTCCACGCGGCTGGCGACATGGCGGAACACGCGGTCGCGGCCGTTGAATTCGGAAACGAAGGCCACGTCCATGTCCAGGTGCCTGCGCACGGCATCGAGCATGCGGTCCACGTTGCGACTGATCGAGACGGCACCATCACCGCCCTCCATCCACGCCTCCAGCAGGCGCTCATCGGGATTGCTCCGGTTCACCACTGCTTCCTCCTGAAGACAGATTCGCGACGAAGAAATCTTGGAAGGCAGCGGTGACGAGCGAGGACGTTGGTCACCACGCGGTCGATGCACCGGGCTACCCCCAGGGACGCGCAGGCGTCCATGGCCGGGACCGAGTGTAGCGTGGTGTCACATTTAGCGCATCGCCCCCAGAGCGATGCGGTCGCTCACGCCACGAACGGCTTGAACGCCACGCCCAGGCCCTGCATGTCCTCGGGTTCGCCCACCAGGTCCGAGCGCAGCAGCGGACGGGATTCGATCCAGCGCTTGCTGACAATCAGGTCCAGCCGATCGTCGTAGGCGGCAAGGTCCAGGCGCGGGATCGCCTCGGAATCGTGGGAGCGGTGCAGCAGCACGGCCAGGCGGAGCAGGGCGGCCTTGCGCTTGGCGCTCAGCAGCAGGCGGTCCGGCAGCGCGTCGAAGGCGGTCTTGGGGATGTTCCGGCGATGCGTGCGCACCAGCGCCGACAGCACCTGCTGCTCCTGCCGTGAGAAGCCGGCGATGTCGGAGTGTTCCAGCAGGTACGCACCGTGCACGTGGTACTGGCTGTGCGCGATGACCAGCCCGATCTCGTGCAGGCGCGCGGCCCAGCCGAGCATCCTGGCGTCGTCGTCGTCCAGGCCCCAGCTCTGCTCGACCTGTTCGAACAGGCGCATCGCCGTGGCCTCCACGCGGGCGGCCTGGAATTCGTCGATGCCGTAGCGCTGCGTCAGCGCGGCGGCGGACAGGTCGCGCGGGTCGTTGTCGCTGCCGCGGCCCAGCATGTCGTACAGGATGCCTTCGCGCATGGCGGCCTTGCTGACCATCAGCCGTTGCAGTCCCAGTGCCTCGAATGCGGCTTCCAGCACCAGCACGCCGCCGGCGATGATCGGGCGGCGGTCGCTGGACAGGCCGGGCAGGTCGATGTCCTCGATGCGGTCCGCCTGCAGCAGGCGGTCACGCAGCTGCGGCAGCGCTTCGGCGGTGATGGCGCCCTTGGTCAGCTTCATCGCCGCGCAGATCTCGCCGATGGCCTTGTGCGTGCCGGACGAGCCGATGGCTTCCTGCCAGCCGAGGTTGCGGTACAGGCCCGCGAACTGCTGGAACTCGGCCCCGATCTCCGTCAGGGCGTCCTTCCAGCGTTTCTTCGAAAGCTTGCCGCCGGGGAAGAAACGCCGCGTGCTGGCGATGCAGCCGGCCTGCAGGCTTTCGCGCTCGAGCGTTTCCATGCCGCGGCCGATGATGAATTCCGTGGAGCCGCCGCCGATGTCGATGACCAGCCGGCGCTGCCCCGCCTTGGGCGGCTGCGCGTGCGCCACGCCCAGATAGATCAGGCGCGCTTCCTCGCGGCCCGAGACCACTTCGATCGGCTTGCCCAGCGTGGTTTCCGCCGGTACCAGGAACGATTGCGGGTCCTTCAGCTGGCGCACCGTATTGGTGGCCAGCGCACGCACCCGCATGGCGGGCACGTCGCGGATGCGCTGGCCGAAGCGCGCCAGGCAGTCCAGCGCACGTTGGCGCGCGGCATTCGACAGGCCGCCCTTGCCGTCCAGGCCATCGGCCATCCGCACGGTTTCGCGCAGCCGGTCCACGACCCGCAGCTGGCCCAGCGTGTAGCGGGCCACGATCATGTGGAAGCTGTTGGAACCCAGGTCGATGGCCGCGAGATGGTCCCCGTCTTGCAGCTGCGGGGACGTTGAGGAGGACGGAGGCGCCATGCGGTCAGTTTAGCGGGTGTCGACCGGCTTGGGAGCACCCGGCAGGCGCATCGTTTTCATCTCGCATCCGCAACGCGCCCCGCCGTGTCACTGGCTCGGGATGGCTTCAGACTTTCGACAGCAGCAGGGCCTGGGCGGAATGGGGCGCTTCGCCGGGAGCCGGCGAGAGTTTCCGGTAGGTGCCGTCGGCCTGCAGTTCCCAGGCATTGCAGTTGTCGTCCAGGTAGTTCTGCAGGCCGTCCTTGAACACGCGCGAGGCGATGTCCCTGTCGAGCAGGGGGAAGCAGGTCTCCACGCGGTGCAGCAGGTTGCGCTCCAGCCAGTCGGCGCTGGCGCAGTACAGTTCGGGCGCCCCGTCGTTGCCGAACCAGTAGATGCGGCTGTGCTCAAGGAAACGCCCCACGATGGAACGCACGCGGATGTTGTCCGAAATGCCCGGCACGCCCGGGCGCAGCGCGCAGGCGCCACGCACGATCAGGTCGATCTGCACGCCGGCCTGCGACGCCGCATACAGGGCGCGGATGATGCGCGGCTCGTTGATGGCGTTGATCTTGGCGATGATGCGTGCCGGCTTGCCGGCGCGCGCCAGCTTCGCCTCGCGTTCGATCTTCCTGATCAGGCCGGGGTGCAGGGTGAACGGCGACTGCAGCAGTCGCTTCAGCTTGGTGGTCGGCGCCAGCCCGGACAGCTGCTGGAACAGCAGGTGCACGTCGTTGCCGATGTCCTGGTCGGCGGTGATCAGCCCGATGTCGGTGTACGCGCGGGCCGTGCCGCTGTGGTAGTTGCCGGTCCCCAGGTGCACGTAGCGGCGCAGCTTGCGGCCTTCCCGGCGGACGATCAGCAGCATCTTGGCGTGTGTCTTGTAGCCCACCACGCCGTACACCACCTGCGCGCCGGCCTCCTGCAGGCGGTCGGCCACGCCGAGGTTGGCATCCTCGTCGAAGCGCGCGCGCAATTCCACCACCACGGTGACGTCCTTGCCGTTGCGCGCCGCCTGCACCAGCGCCTCGACGATGGCCGAGTCCTTGCCGGTGCGGTAGAGCGTCTGCTTGATCGCCAGCACGTCCGGATCCACCGCCGCCTGCTTGATCAGTTCCAGCACGCTGGCGAAGGAATCGAACGGATGGTGCAGCAGGATGTCGTTGTCGGCGGCCTTCTCGAAGATCGCATCGCTGTCGCGCAGCGTGCGGGGCGTGAAGACGGGGTACTTCAGTTCCGGCCGCTGCACCAGGTCGTACACCTGGATGACCCGGTTGAGGTTGACCGGTCCGTTGATCGGATACACCGCATGGTCGGGCAGGGCGAAGTTCTGCAGCAGCGTGCGCACGATGGGCTTGGGGCAATCGTGGGCGATCTCCAGGCGCACGGCGGGGCGGTAGCCGCGGCCGATCAGTTCGTCGCGCAGCGCCAGCGCCAGGTTCTCGACTTCCTCTTCGTCCACCACGACTTCGGAGTTGCGGGTCACGCGGAACTGGTAGGAACCCTTGACCTCCATGCCCGGGAACAGCTCGTCCACGAACACCGACAGCACCGAGGACAGCAGGACGAAATCGTTCTCGCCACCGGATACGCGCTGTGGCAGGTGGATGATGCGCGGCAGCGAGCGCGGCGCGCGCACGATGGCCAGGTGGCCGGCGCGGCCGAACGCATCCTTGCCCTTCAGCACCACCACGATGTTCAGCGACTTGTTGAGGATCTTCGGGAACGGATGCGCCGGGTCCAGGCCCAGCGGCGACAGCACCGGCATGATCTCGTTGCGGAAGTAGGCGCGCAGCCAGCGCGTCTGCCGCGCGTTCCAGCTGTCGCGGCCGAACACGCGCACGCCTGCTTCGGCCAGGCCGGGGCGCAGCACGTCGTTCCAGCACTTGTACTGCGCATCCACCAGCTCGGCGGCACGGTCGTGGATCTTGTTGAGCACGGTGGCCGGGCTCATGCCGTCGGCACCCGGCGGCAGGCCGAAATCCTGCGCATGGCGCACGGTGGCCGCGCGGATCTCGAAGAACTCGTCGAGGTTGGTGCACGAGATGCACAGGAAGCGCAGGCGCTCCAGCAGCGGCACCGACGGGTCCTGCGCCTGCGCCAGCACGCGGAAGTTGAAATCCAGCTGCGACAGTTCGCGATTCAGGTACAGCGAGGGGTCGCGCAGCGCGTCGTCGCCAGTCAGGGCCCCGGGTGCGGTATCGATGGCGGCATTCATGCGGTCTGGCTGTCCGGCAGGGTGAAGGTGGGCGCATCAAGGCGCGGTTGCAGGCGTTCGGCGCTGAAGTGGACCGAGAAGGTGCTGCCCTGTCCGACTTCACTTTCTATCTCCAGGCGGGCTTGGTGCAGGTTGAGCACGTGCTTGACGATGGACAGGCCCAGACCGGTGCCGCCGCTTTCGCGCGAACGGCTGTTGGAGACGCGGTAGAAACGCTCGGTGATGCGCGGCAGGTGTGTCGCGGGAATGCCGTAGCCCGTGTCGCGCACGGACAGCACCGCGCCGCCGTCGGCCTCGCGCGCGAAGCGCACGGTGATGGTGCCGCCGGCCGGCGTGTAGCGCACCGCGTTGCTGACCAGGTTGGAGAACGCGCTGTGCAGTTCCTTGTTGGAGCCGTGCAGGTCCACCCCGGCTTCGTCCAGCACCACGATGGTATGGCGCCGCTGGCTGAGCGCCTCGGCTTCGCGACGCAGCGTGGCCAGCATGGGCGCCATCGCGATGGCCTCGTCGGGCAGGCTGTCCTGGGCTTCGAGCCGCGACAGCGTCAACAGGTCTTCCACCAGCTGGGTCATGCGCTGCGACTGCTTCTGCATTTCCGCCAGCATGGGCGCCCAGTCGGGGAATTCGCTGGGTTCCAGCATGTCCAGGTAACCGTGCACGACGGTCAGGGGCGTACGCAGTTCGTGCGAGACATTGGCGACGAAGTCGCGGCGCATCTGTTCCAGCCGCAGCATCTTGCTGACGTCGCGCGCGACCAGCAGCCAATGCTGGTCGGAGTAGGGGATCAGGCGCAGGTTGAGGCGCAGGTGCGGGTCGGCGGGCGACGCCGCATCGAGCATCGGTTCGGCATTGCGGCCGGCGGCCAGCCAGTGCGACATCGGCAGCGGTTGCAGGCGGTCACCGACGGCGGCGCCGATGTCGGCGGGATACTGCAGGCCCAGCAGCGACGTGGCTGCCTTGTTGAACCACTGCACGCGCTGGCTGTTGCGTTCCACCACCACCACCGCGTCGGGCAGGGCGGCCGCCGCCGCGCGGTAGGCGCGCAGCATGGCCAGCAGCCGGCGCTTGCGCGTGCGCATCTCGGCCTGGCCACGGAACAGCAGGCGGTCGAGCTCGTTCCAGACACCGTTGCCGCGCGCCGGTTCCAGTCGCTGGCGTGCAGTCAGCCGCAGCAGTACCTTGCGCAGCCGCCAGTAGTGCCAGGCCACCACGCCCAGTGCCGCCAGCGTCACCACCGGCCAGGGGTAGCCGATGGCCAGGCCTAGCACCGCGGCCAGCACCAGGATCAGCGCCAGCTGGCCTAGGGTCTTGAACCACGCTGAGCGGATGTGTTGGGGCATGGATCGATTGTGGCAGATGTGTATGACAGCGGCGCGGAGCCGATGGCCCCGCGGCGTGGTCACATCGCCGCGGAGAAGCGGTAGCCGGAGCCGCGCACGGTCTGCACCATGTTCTCCAGCGCGTGCGGTTCCAGCGTCTTGCGCAGCCGGCGGATGTGCACGTCGACGGTGCGTTCCTCCACGTACACGCTGCCGCCCCAGACGTGATCCAGCAGCTGGGTGCGGGTATAAACGCGCTCGGGGTGGGTCATGAAGAAGTGCAGCAGGCGGTACTCGGTGGGGCCGATCGGGACCGGCGTGTCCCCTGCGAACACGCGGTGCGCCGCGCCGTCGATGCGCAGGTTGCCGACGGAGACGCTGCCGTCCTCGTCGTCGTCGCGCGAGCGGCGCATCACGGCACGGATGCGCGCCAGCAGTTCGCGGGCCGAGAACGGCTTGACCACGTAGTCGTCGACGCCGGCTTCCAGGCCGCCGACACGATCGTTCTCCTCGCCGCGCGCGGTCAGCATGATGATGGGCACGTCCCGGGTCATCGCATCCTTGCGCCAGCGGCGGGCCAGTTCCAGCCCGCTGGTGCCGGGCAGCATCCAGTCCAGCAGGATCAGGTCGGGCACGCGGTCGGCGATGGCGTTCTGGGCCTCGCGGGCATCGCCGGCGTGGACGGGTTCGTACTCGCCCTTGCGCAGGGCGAACGCGACCATGTCGCGGATGGCCGGTTCGTCGTCAACGATCAGGATGTGCTTCTGCACGCGGAATCCGGTGGCGATGGGGGACGGCGCCAGTAGACGACAATTTTATGACGGTTGCATGACATGGTGCCGGACTGTCATCTGGCACCTGCAGGGATCAACGCCGCTCCACGTCCGGGTCGCGGATGCCCTGGCGGCGCAGTTCCAGCACTTCGGGGGTGATGGCGGCGATGCGGGCGTCGACGCGGGCGCGTGCGTAGTAGTCCAGGTCGCTCTGCCGCTTGAGATTCTGCAGCTGGATGAGCGCCTGCTCCGGCCGGCCGTTCAGGTACGCCGCCTCGGCGTAGGCCTCACCGGCGCGGGCGATATCCCCGGCCAGTTCGTTGGCGCGTGCGAAATGCTGCTGGAAGACGGGATCGTCCGCGGACTTGCCCAGCATCGGCCGCAGCACGGCCTGGGCGCGCACACCGGCTTCCCGCCCGCCCTGTTCGTTCAACACCTTGGCATAGGTCAACGCGACCGCACGGTGCTGCGGCAGGCGCTGCAGCAGCGCATCGAACCGGCGGTTGGCGGCCGCATGCTCGCCGGCGCGCGATTCGGCCTCGCCCAGGGTCAGTTCGATCCACAGATTGTCCGGGTGCTCGGCGGCCAGCTGCTGCAGCTCGGTCCTTGCCGCGCGGCCGCTGCCGACCTGCAGGTGGGCGACCGCCAAGCCGTAACGCTGCGCATCACTGAGCGGCTTGCCGGTGTCGCGGCGGATGGTCTCGTACTCGCGCACCGCGAGCGAGGGGGTCGGGGCACTGAGCGCCCGCAGGCGTTCGCGCGCCCAGCCGAACTGGCCACTGTTGCCCCGGTCGAACATCCCGGTCGGCAGCGTGACCGGCACCGGCAGCAGCGGGTTGTCGCTGCGGACCTCGGGCAGGGTGATCGCGCGTGGATTGAACTGCTCCACGCGCGCGCCGCCCGGCGTGGTGGTCACCAGGGTGACGTTGTCCTTGCGCATCTGCTCGGCACGCTGCTGGGCTTCGCTGATGCGGGTGGTGGTGACCGGGTGGGTCTGCAGGTAGTCGGGCACGCGGTCGCGTTCGCTGCCACGGCTGGAGCGCGTGGCCTGCGCCATGCGGGCGAAGAAGCCCGCCATCGCATCCACGTCGTACCCGGCGCGGGCCAGCGTGCGGATGCCCACGCGGTCCGCCTCGGATTCGTTGGAACGGGTGTAGTCGATCTGGCGCTGCTGCATCAGGCCCATCGCCGAAGCGATGGCCGCCTGCGAGGCGTCGCCGCTGGAACTGCCGCCGGCAGCCTGTGCCAGCACGATGGCGCCCAGCATGCCCAGCAGGATCGGGATCTGGTCCCGCTGCGCGCGCTCCACGCCGCGCAGCACGTGCTGCTGGGTGACGTGGGCGATTTCGTGCGACAGCACCGCGGCCACCTCGTCCTCGCGCTCGGCGGTCAGGACCAGGCCGGCGTTCATGCCGATGTAGCCGCCCAGCGTGGCGAAGGCGTTGATCTGCCGGTCGCGCATCATGAAGAAGGTGTAGGACTGCTGGGGATTGTCGCTGTCGGCCCCAAGCTGGTTGCCCATGGTCTGCAGCCAGTCCGAGACCAGCGGGTCCTCCAGCAGGTAACCGTAGTTGCGCAGTTCGCGCAGCATCATGCCGCCGTACTCGGCCTGGCGCGCGGGGGTCAGCAGCTCGCCCGCGGACGAGCCGATGTCGGGAAGGCGACTGTCCTGCGAGGCCGCCAGCGGCGCAGCGGTGGCCAGGGTCAGGGCGGTGGCAAGCAGCAGAGGGCGCAAACGGGAACTCCGTATCGGATAATGGGCTGCAAGAGTCAGGATGACGGCTTGGCGGTTCGAAGGCGTGAACACGTGGTTAATCGGGCCTGTACCGGTCCGCACTGTTCCATGCCCCGGCTGGAAACCGGCCGCCATGCCACCCATATTGCCTGTGACCGCATCACGACACTTTCGTTCCGGAGAACTCCCTTGACCGACACCCCGCAAGGCGCCAGCGCGCCGGTGATTACCCTGTACAGCAGCGCCATCTGTCCCTATTGCATGGCCGCCAAGAACTTCCTGAAGAGCAAGGGCCAGACCTGGAACGAGGTGCGCATCGACCTGGACCCGGCCGAGCGCGAGAAGATGATCGCCAAGGCCAACCGGACCAGCGTGCCGCAGATCTTCATCGGCGATGTCCATGTGGGCGGGTACGACGACATGATCGCCCTGCACCGCGCCGGCAAGCTGGAACCGCTGCTGGCGGGGGCTTCCGCATGAGCGCGACCGAGGGTGGCGACGACGACCGCGTGAAGGCGTTCACCGAATTCCGCCAGCGCATGAACAAGCGCATCCTGGACGAACCCAACCAGGTCGTCCGCCGTTTCTTCGCGCTGGACACGCAGACCTATCAGGCCGGCGCGCTGGACGTGAAGACCAAGGAACTGCTGGGCCTGGTCGCCTCGATGGTGCTGCGGTGCGATGACTGCATCAGCTACCACGTGGCCCAGTGCAAGGAAGCCGGCGTGACCCGCGAGGAGTTCTTCGAGACGTTCTCCGTTGGCCTGGTGGTGGGGGGCTCCATCGTGATCCCGCACCTGCGCCGGGCGGTGGATTTCCTCGACCAGCTGGAAGGCGGACAGTCCGCTGCGCCGGAGGCGCACGACCACGGCTGACGTTTGCCGCACCCGCGAGGGTACGGACACGACCAAGGTCGATTTGGGGCGGGGGAGGCCGGTCGGGCATAATGGGGGCACGATTCTTCCCCTCTGCGCCCTGTTCCGGCCCCGGCCGGCGCGCGCCCCTGTTCGGAACACCACTCAATGACTCAGACGATTACGGTCATCCGCGGCGATGGTATCGGCCCGGAAATCATGGACGCCACCCTGCACGTGCTGGACGCGCTGAAGGTGGGCCTGACCTACGAAGAAGCCGATGCCGGCATGGTCGCGCTGGAAAAGCACGGGGATCTGCTGCCGCAGGCCACGCTGGATTCCATCCGCCGGAACGGCGTGGCGCTCAAGAGCCCGCTGACCACCCCGGTGGGCGAGGGCTTCAGCTCGATCAACGTGGCCCTGCGCCGCCATTTCGACCTGTACGCCAACGTTCGCCCGGCCAAGTCCTTCCCCAACACCAAGTCGCGCTTCCCGACCGGCGTTGACCTGATCACGGTCCGTGAGAACACCGAGGGTGCCTACATCGGCGAGGGCCAATCCGTCTCGGAAGACGGCGAAACCGCGCTGCTGACGCAGAAGATCACCCGCAAGGGTTCCGAGCGCATCGTGCGCTATGCCTTCGACCTGGCCCGCAAGACCGGTCGCAAGAAGGTCACCGTGGTGCACAAGGCCAACATCCTGAAGAGCACCTCGGGCCTGTTCCTGAAGGTGGCGCGCGAAGTGGCCGCCCAGTACCCCGACATCCAGTGCAACGAGATGATCGTGGACAACACCTGCATGCAGCTGGTGATGCGTCCGGAACAGTTCGACATCATCGTCACCACCAACCTGTTCGGCGACATCATCTCCGACCTGTGCGCCGGCCTGGTCGGCGGCTTGGGCCTGGCCCCGGGCGCCAACATCGGTGTCGACGCGGCGATCTTCGAAGCGGTGCACGGCTCGGCGCCGGACATCGCCGGCAAGGGCGTGGCCAATCCCTGTGCCTTGCTGCTCGGCGCCGCGCAGATGCTGGACCACCTGGGCCAGCCGGAGAAGGCCGAGCGCCTGCGTGCGGCCATCATCGCCACGCTGGAAGCCAAGGATTCGCTGACCCCGGACCTGGGTGGTACCGGCAACACCATGTCGTTCGCCAAGGCGATCGCCAGCCGCGTCTGACCCGCAACTGTCGTGGTGAACCGGAACGGGACGCTCAGCGTCCCGTTTTTGTTGGTGCGTGTCCCATCCATGGGCTTGGTGGTTACGATGCTGGCACGCACAATCCGCGGCCCACGTTTGCAGGCCCTGCCATGACCGTCCGCCCCAGCGCGATCGCGCTGACCCCCTTGCTGCTGTTTCTGGCGCTGTTCTTCGGCGCTGGCTTGTATTTCACCGCGCAAGGTGAGGCGATGGGCTTCTACCAGCTACGTGCGCCGGTGGCCATCCTGCCGGCACTGGCGCTCGGCGTCTGGCTCGCGCGCCGCCGGGGGCTGCCTGCGCAGGAGACGCTGCTCGCGGGCATGGGCGACAAAAACGTCATGTTGATGTGCCTGATTTTCCTGTTGGCAGGAGCGTTTGCCACCGTTTCCAAGGCCATCGGGGCGGTCGATGCGGTGGTGGCGTTGGGGTTGGGTGCCTTGCCGACAAGCCTGATCCTTCCCGGACTGTTCCTGGTGGCGGCATTCGTTTCGTTGTCGATCGGCACGTCGATGGGCACGGTGGCGGCGGTGGTGCCCATTGCCCTGGGCGTGGCCGATGCGGCGGGACTGGATCGCGTGCTTGTGGTCGGCGCGGTACTGGGCGGCGCCATGTTCGGTGACAACCTGTCGATCATCTCCGACACCACCATCGCCGCGACGCGAAGTCAGGGGGCGGAAATGCGCGACAAGTTCCGTGAGAACTTCAAGATCGCGCTGCCGGCCGCCATCGCCACGCTGGTCGTGCTCGCGATGCTGGGCGAGGCGGCGCCGGTAGCGTCGCAGGAGGCGACATCTCCGTGGCTGGTGTTGCCCTATGTCCTAGTGCTTGCGCTGGCGCTGGCCGGGCTGGATGTGGTCGTGGTGCTTGGCGTCGGGCTGGTCGCATCGGGCCTCTTCGGCTTCGTGCTGGCGAGCGACTACGACGCGGTTTCGTTCGTGGAAGACATCTACGTGGGTTTCGAGGGGATGGTGGAGATCACGCTGTTGTCCATCCTCATCGGTGGGTTGGCCGCGCTGATCAAGGCCACCGGCGGGTTGGATTGGCTGGCGCAGGTCATCGCCAAGTTTGCGCGCGGGCGCACCGGGCGGCGATCCGGTGAAATCAGCATCGCGGCGCTGGCGGCGGGCGCGGACGCCCTGACAGCGAACAACACCGTCGCGATCCTGGTCACCGGCAGCCTGGCGAAGGATATCGCCCAGCGCCACGACATCAGTCCGCGACGGGCGGCAAGCATGCTCGATATCTTCGCCTGCGTGGTGCAGGGGGTGCTGCCGTACGGCGCTCAGATTCTCCTGGCCGCCTCGCTTGCCGCCGTGTCGCCGCTGGCGCTGGCGGGCAGCGTGCAGTACTGCTGGTGGCTGGCACTGTCCGCGCTGGGGTTCATCGCATGGTCGACCCGGCGCAGCGAAAAGATGCCTGGATCTCCGCCTTGAGCTCAGGCGTTCGACGCAAGAAAAAAGGGGCGCCGCGGCGCCCCTTTTTCATCCGCGCGGGGTAGTGGTCAGTCCCGCGACTGCAGCTTGGACAGCAGCCGCAGGAACTCCACGTACAGCCATACCAGCGTGACCATCAGGCCGAACGCGCCATACCATTCCATGTACTTGGGCGCACCGGCTTCCACGCCGGATTCGATGAAATCGAAATCCAGCACCAGGTTCAGCGCGGCGATCACCACCACGAACAGGCTGAAGCCGATGCCGATCAGGCCGGACTCGTGGATGTACGGGATGTTGATGTTGAAGAAGCCCAGCACGATGGTGGCCAGGTAGATCAGCGCAATGCCGCCCGTGGCGGCCACGACGCCCAGCTTGAAGTTCTCGGTCGCCTTGATCAGGCCGCTGCGGTAGGCCATCAGCAGTGCGAACAGGGTGCCGAAGGTCAGCAGGACCGCCTGCATCACGATGCCCGGGAAGCGCAGTTCGAACATCGCCGAGATCGCGCCCAGGAACAGACCCTCCACCAGCGCATAGGCGGGTGCGGTGACCGGCGACCATTCCTTCTTGAAAGCGGTGATCAGGGCCAGGATCAGACCGCCGATGCCGCCACCCAGGGCATAGCCGACCATGGCGGGGGTAGCCGTTGCCACGCCATCCGGCCCGGTGGCGACAGACTGGCTCCACGCCAGCGCGGCGGTGGCAACCGCCATCAACAACAGGAAGCCGGTCTTGTTGACGGTGCCGTTCAGGCTCATCGCGCCTGCGTCGCGCGACACGACGGCGCCGCTGCCCAGGTCAAGGAAGGTGGATTCTTTCAGCGCCGGATTGCCACTGCGTATCATGGTTCCCTCATGTGGTTGTCGGACTTCTGTCCCCAGTCCGTGAGCATATCCCAAGCGGCGTCACACAATGTTTCGTTTGACAGCCGGGCCGCGGGTTCCGACAATACGCGACCTCGTTGGCGTCCAGACGCCACGCCGGGGCCCTCGTCGGGGTATAGCGCAGTCTGGTAGCGCATCTGGTTTGGGACCAGAGGGTCGGGGGTTCGAATCCCTCTACCCCGACCAGTCAGGTGAGCCCTCCTGGTCTTGCGGCCAGGGCGGGATGCGACAATCCGGCTGCGGTACAGGCAAGCACCATGCGCCCGTAGCTCAACCGGATAGAGCACCGGCCTTCTAAGCCGGCGGTTACAGGTTCGAGTCCTGTCGGGCGCGCCACGGCGGTGGGATGGTTATAATGTTCGTGCGTTATGGTGGATGTAGCTCAGTTGGTTAGAGCACCGGATTGTGATTCCGGGGGTCGCGGGTTCAAATCCCGTCTTCCACCCCATGATTCCAGAACCTCGCTCCGGCGGGGTTTGTAACAAACAAGGGAAGCGGTTACACTACGCGCCCGGTTTTTCGGGGCTGTTAGCTCAGTTGGTAGAGCAGTTGACTCTTAATCAATAGGTCCAAGGTTCGAATCCTTGACAGCCCACCAAACCAGAAGCGCCCGGCACAGCCGGGCGTTTCTTTTTGCGGAAATCAGACGTTCCGGCGCGCTGCGGCGCGTTCCAGGCCTGGGTTGCTTCGGGTTGGTCGTGGTGCGGTCCAAGGTTCGAATCCTTGACAGCCCACCAAACCTGAAGCGCCCGGCACAGCCGGGCGTTTCTTTTTTGCGGAAATCAAACGTTCCGGCGCGCTGCGGGCCTCCCGGGGCCGAATGGCCGGATAGAATGCCGGGCAGCCCAAGCGAAAGTGGCGGAATTGGTAGACGCACTGGATTTAGGTTCCAGCGGGTAACCCCCGTGAGGGTTCGAGTCCCTCCTTTCGCACCATGCCGTGCCCGATCGCGCCGCACGTCGATGCGCGGCACTCCAGCGGTGGGTCCCACTTGCCGGCAAGCAAGCCCTGGGCCAAGGCCGGCGGCCCGCATCCCGCCATGGTGCCGCGTCCGCATCGCCGGCATCCCAGGCCCGCCCCGCTGGCAGCCCGCGCCAGAATCGGCGAAACTATTACGTTCCGCCGGGGCAGGCTGCCGCCCGCTCCATGGCGACCCCGAATTATCAACAGTGCTGCGGTTCCGCCGTGGCTGCAGGAGTCAGTGAGTATGCAAGTTTCGGTCGAATCGATCGGCAATCTCGAACGCCGCATGAGCTTCAGCCTGCCGGCTGAACGTCTGGATACCCACATTGGTGGCCGCCTGCGCGAACTCTCCCGCACCGCGCGCATCAAGGGTTTCCGCCCGGGCAAGGTGCCGGCCAAGGTCATCGAGCAGCGTTTCGGCGACCAGGTCCGTGCCGAGGCGCTGGACGGCCTGCTGCGCGAGACCTTCAACAACGCCGTGCGCGAGAAGGAACTGCAGCTGGCCGGCAACCCGCGCATCGAGAAGCAGGGCGAGGGTGACCTGGACTTCGTGGCCACCTTCGAAGTGGTGCCGGACTTCGGCGACATCGACGTGGCCAAGCTCAACGTGATCCGCCACACCGCCGAGGTCAGCGATGCGGACATCGACCAGATGGTCGAGAACCTCCGCCTGCAGCGTCGTACCTTCCAGGCGGTGGACCGCGGCGCGAAGGACGGCGATCGCGTGGCGCTGGAAACCTGGTCCCAGGCCGGTGACGAACGCATGCCCGCCGAAGGCGTCGAGAAGGGCGCAACCCTGATCGGCTCGGGCGTGATGTATGCCGACATCGAACAGGCCCTGGTCGGACTGGCGAAGGGCGAAGAAAAGACCGTGGCGGTCAATTTCCCCGCCGACTGGCGCGTGCCGCAGCTGGCGGGCCGCCAGGTCGACGTGCACCTGAAGGTCACCGACGTGTCCGAGCCGGTCATGCCGGACGTGGATCGCGAGTTCATCCGCAGCTTCGGCGTGAAGAGCGGTGATGCCGAGCAGTTCCGCGCCGACATCCGCAGCAACCTGGAGCGCGAGCTCAAGGGCGCGCTGATGACCCGCCTGCGCCGGGAAGTGGGCGAGCAGCTGATCGCCGCCTACGCCAGCGTTGAAATGCCGCCGCGCCTGGTCGAGAACGAGGCCCGCGTGATGGTGCAGCAGGCCGCCGAACAGGCCCGCCGCCAGGGCCAGCAGGTGCAGGTCCCGGACAACGCCTACGAAGGTTTCATGGAACCGGCCCGCAAGCGCGTGCTGGTCGGCCTGCTGGTGGGCGAGGTCGCCCGCCGCAACCAGCTGCGGCTGGACCCCAAGCGCCTGAACGAAACGCTGCGCCTGATCGCTTCCACCTACGAAGAGCCGGAGCAGGTCATTGAGTTGTACCGCAACGACCCCCAATTGATGAATAGTCTGCAGGGCCGTGTGATGGAAGAGCAGGTGATCGACTGGATCGCCGAGCGCGCCCAGCACACCGAGCAGGCGCTTTCCTTCCAGGAAGCCATCCGCCAGTAACAGCGAATCCCTCGCGAGAGCCCGCACATCCATGTGCGGGGGTCTACACAAGAACAGGAACCCCGCATGGATAACCTCACGAAAGCCCTCAACCTGGTCCCGATGGTGGTCGAGCAGACCAGCCGCGGCGAGCGTGCCTACGACATCTATTCCAGGCTGCTGAAGGAGCGCGTGATCTTCCTGGTCGGCGGCGTGGACGACCACGTGGCCAACGTGATCGTCGCGCAGATGCTGTTCCTGGAGGCGGAAAACCCGGAGAAGGACATCAGCCTGTACATCAACTCGCCCGGTGGCGTGGTGACGGCCGGCATGGCCATCTACGACACCATGCAGTACATCAAGCCGGACGTGAGCACGATCTGCGTGGGCCAGGCAGCCAGCATGGGCGCGTTGCTGCTGGCGTCGGGCGCGAAGGGCAAGCGCTATGCGCTGCCGAACTCGCGCGTGATGATCCACCAGCCGCTGGGCGGCTTCCAGGGCCAGGCGACGGACATCGACATCCATGCCCGTGAAATCCTGACCCTGCGCGCCAAGTTGAACTCGATCCTGTCGCACCACACCGGGCAGGCGCTGGAGACCATCGAGCGGGACACCGAACGCGACAACTTCAAGAGCGCCGCTGATGCCCAGGCCTACGGGCTGGTCGACCAGGTGCTCGAGCGTCGTCCGGACGAGTCCATCCAGGCTGGCTGAACAGGCGCATCCGCGCTGTTTCACCCCTTTTCCCACCCTGCCGCGCGCTCCGCTGACAAAGCGGAGCCGTGTGCTATTCTGCGACCGAAAGCCCCTGCGGGCGGGCAGAGTGACCGAGTAACCGAAGCATGAGCGAAGATCGTCAGGGCCGTACCGGCGACAGCACCAAAATCCTGTACTGCTCGTTCTGCGGCAAGAGCCAGCACGAAGTCCGCAAGCTGATTGCGGGCCCCAGCGTGTTCATCTGTGATGAATGCGTCGAGCTTTGCAACGACATCATCCGCGAAGAGCTGGAAGAGAAGGCGCAGTCTGCCCGCAGCCACCTGCCCAAGCCGCGCGAGATCCTCGAGGTCCTGGACCAGTACGTGATCGGCCAGAACCGGGCCAAGCGCACGCTGGCGGTCGCGGTCTACAACCACTACAAGCGCATCGAGAGCCGCAGCAAGAACGACGAGGTCGAACTGGCCAAGTCCAACATCCTGCTGGCAGGCCCGACCGGTTCGGGCAAGACGCTGCTGGCCGAAACGCTGGCGCGCCTGCTCAACGTGCCGTTCACCATCGCCGA
>JAESGS010000305.1_pt1 | contig 52080 bp, 41 predicted proteins | sample 9269761 | NCBI WGS metagenome assembly JAESGS01 (sample SAMN15741799, study PRJNA653493) | algae metagenome | isolation source: Cyanosarcina radialis HA8281-LM2 and co-occurring heterotrophs from damp... | place: USA: Makauwahi cave, Hawaii | collected 2011-01-06 | reverse complement strand
TGTCGATCTGGTTCAGCGACTGCGAAATGAGGAAGGCGCGCAGTCCATAACCGGCCATGAAGGCCAGCGCCGTCTCGAAGAAGTCCAATCGCCCCAGTGCCGGAAACTCATCGAGCATCAGCAGCAGCTTGTGCCGACGCTCGATGCCGTCAGAGCCGTCGAGCGACTCGGTCAGGCGCCGGCCGACTTGGTTGAGGATCAGGCGGATCAGCGGCTTGGTGCGGCTGATATCCGAGGGCGGCACCACCAGATACAACGACACCGGATGCTCGGCCGAGATCAGGTCGGCGATGCGCCAGTCGCAGCGCGAGGTGACCTCGGCCAGCGTCGGGTCGCGATACAGGCCGAGGAAGGACATGGCCGTGGACAGCACGCCCGAGCGCTCGTTGTCGCTCTTGTTCAGCACCTCCCGCGCGGCCGAGGCCACCACCGGATGCGGTGCATCGCCCAAGTGCGGCGTGGTCATCATCCGGTGCAGAGTCAGCTCGAAGGTGCAGGCCGGATCGGAAAGGAAGTTGGCGACGCCGCGCAGGGTCTTGTCCTGGCCGGCGTAGAGCACATGCAGGATGGCGCCGACCAGAAGCGCATGGCTGGTCTTCTCCCAGTGGTTGCGCCGCTCCAGCGCGCCCTCCGGGTCGACGAGGATGTCGGCGATGTTCTGCACGTCACGCACCTCATGGGCGCCACGACGCACTTCCAGCAGCGGGTTATAGGCTGCCGATGACAGGTCGGTGGGGTTGAACAGCAGGCAGTGAGAGAAGCGCGAACGCCATCCCGCAGTCAGGCTCCAGTTCTCGCCCTTGATGTCGTGGATGACCGCCGAGGCCGGCCAGGAGAGCAGGGTAGGCACAACCAGGCCGACACCTTTGCCCGAGCGCGTCGGCGCGAAAGTTAGAACATGTTCGGGGCCTTCGTGACGCAGGTATTGGTCGTCGAACTGGCCGAGGAACACACCCGCGGGCTGGGTCAGGCCGGCCTTGCGCACCTCATCGGCATCGGCCCAGCGCGCCGAGCCGTAGGTGGTAACTCGGCGCGCCTGTCGCGCCCGCCAGATCGCCATGCCGATGGCCACCACCAATGCCAGCAGGCTGCTGCAAGCGGCAATGCTGCCGCCGACGTTGAAGATGTCCGGTGCATAGGCGTCGAAGACGAACCACCACTCGAACAGACGCCAGGGGTGATAGACCGGCGTGCCCAGCAGCTCGAACCAGGGAGCTCCCAGGCGGGCCTGGTAGCCGAGCGCGGCAGCCGTCCACTGCGTGGCACTCCAGACCCCGGACAGGGTGATGGTCAACACCACCAGCACCTGGCCGTACAGCACTGTCGTCGCATGCATCCCTGAACCCAACCTCCCAGGCAAAACGCACGGCACGCAGATGTGCCGCGGGCGAGAGGTTCGGTAATGGGGGAGGAGGGGTCAAAGACCGTTTCGGCGGGGACTAAGAAGGTTGGGGCAACACAGCAGACTGTAGCGGTTGGCGGATAAGCTCAGCAGGGGATGGTATACACGACCGGTAGGTGTCGACCCGCCGCAGCCGGTCGTATCAGGCAGAAACCGGCCAGAAGCTGCCTGTCGGGACAGGCAGCAAATGAGGAAAATTGGCCCGCGCCTTCAAGTGCGCGCTGCCCCCGCACCGACCTAGCGCAATAGAAGCAGCGCAGTGGTTGTGGTGCGCAGCATGTGGGCAGTGGTGCTCCCCACCAGGAACTGCCGGATTCGGGAATGTCCATAGGCGCCCATCACCAGTAGATCAATGCCGTGTTCGGCCTGATAGGCATGCAAAGTGGGCTCAACCTCGCCGTCGCGGATGGCGGTATGCACCCTGTACCCTGCCGCTGCAAGAGTGGAACAGGCTGCATCCAGCTGTGCCCAACTTTCTCCCGTCTCGGCTCCGACCATCACCAGATGGATAGGTAGGCCTTTCAGCAAAGGGCTTGCAGCCAGCATTTCTACTCCCTTGCGCGTGGTGGCGCCGCCATCGAAGGCCAGCATCGCGCTTTCCGGCTGCTTGAAGCTGGCCGGCGTCACCAGTACGGGGCGGTGCATGATGCGAATGACACTTTCCAACTGGCTGCCGACGTGCAGTTCGGCACCGTCACTGGACTCGCCCTGGCGACCGATCACCAGCAGGCGGATGTCATTTTCAAGCTCGCGCAGGCTTTCCAGCAGATCGCCATGGCGCTGCTTGGTTTCTGGCGAACTCACGCCGTCGGCGATGGCCCGTTCCTTCGCGGCAGCGAGCATGACGAGGCCTTGTTCCAGAGCCAGCTTGTTGCGTTGCTCGTCCAACGCGGCGAGTTCATCCAGCAGATGCTCTCGACTGCCCAAACCGATGTTGCCGCTCAAATCGGCGGACACCGGATACTGGCGTTGATCCAATACATGCAGGAAGGTGAGCGGGGCATCCAGGCGCTGGCTAGCCCAGGCCGCATAGTCGCAAACAGCAGGGGCGGAGGCAGAGCCGTCAATGCAAGCGGTAACGTAGGTCATCGTTGTTCTCCTTGTCAGTGGCCCATGAGTTGGTCGATGGCATCGGGTTTGTCGTGCACACCAAAACGGTCGACGATAGTGGCGCTGGCCTCATTTAGGCCCTGCACCTCGACCTCGGTGCCTTCGCGGCGCAGCTTGACCACCACCTTGTCCAGGGCAGCGACGGCAGTGATATCCCAGAAGTGTGCGCGACTCAGGTCGATGGTCACCTTGCTGATCGCCTCCTTGAAGTCGAACGCCGCAACGAACTTGTCGGCTGAGCTGAAGAACACTTGGCCGATCACCTTGTAGGTGCGGTGGTCGGTGACTTCATTCAAGTCGGAGCTGATCGCCATGTAATGACCGACCTTGTTGGCGAAGAACATCGCAGCCAGCAGAACCCCAACCAGAACGCCATAGGCGAGGTTGTGGGTGAAGACCACCACGACCACGGTTGCCACCATCACGATGTTGGTGGAGAGCGGGAATTTTCGCAGATTGCGCAGCGAGTCCCAGCTGAAGGTACCGATGGACACCATGATCATCACCGCCACCAGCGCGGCCATGGGAATCTGGCTGACCCAGTCACTGAGGAACACCACCATCAATAGCAGCACGACGCCCGCGATCAAGGTGGACAGGCGGGTTCGGCCACCGGATTTCACGTTGATCACCGACTGTCCGATCATGGCGCAACCGGCCATGCCGCCCATAAGGCCCGAAGCAATGTTGGCAACGCCTTGACCTTTGCACTCGCGGTTCTTGTCGCTGGTGGTATCGGTCAGGTCATCGACGATGGTCGCTGTCATCATTGATTCCAGCAGACCGACCACAGCCAGTGCTGCCGAGTAAGGGAAGATGATCGCCAGGGTCTCGAAGGTTAGTGGCACGTCAGGCCAGAGGAATATCGGCAAGGTATCCGGTAGTTGACCCATGTCGCCGACGGTGCGGATATCCAGCCCGAGATAGATGGCAACTGCGGTCAAGACCAGGATGCACACCAACGGTGACGGAATCACCTTGCCGAGCTTGGGTACATAGGGAAACAGGTAGATGATGCCGAGGCCGGCAGCCGTCATGGCGTAAACGTGCCAGGTGACATTGGTCAGTTCAGGTAGCTGTGCCATGAAGATCAGGATCGCCAGCGCATTGACGAATCCGGTCACCACCGAACGAGACACGAAGCGCATCAACGAGCCGAGCTTCAGGTACCCGGCGGCGATCTGAAGCACGCCACACAGCAGCGTGGCTGCCAACAGGTACTCCAGGCCATGGTTTTTCACCAAGGTGACCATCAGCAGAGCCATGGCACCGGTCGCCGCCGAAATCATGCCGGGCCGACCGCCAACGAAAGCGATCACAACGGCGATACAGAACGACGCATACAGGCCGACCTTGGGATCGACACCCGCGATGATGGAGAAGGCGATGGCCTCTGGAATCAGCGCAAGCGCAACGACGAGACCGGCGAGCACATCGCCTCTCAGGTTCGAAAACCAATTCTGTTTGATTGTCTGCAACATCAGTAAATCCAGGGCAATGGACGCGACAGCACGATGCCAGGACGGCGTGCCGGAAGCGTCAGGTTCAAGTTGTAGGTATCACGTGGCGCCGTGTGGAACGGCAGATTTGCTACAGGCGCAGCAAGACGAATCAGTCGGTAAACCGAGCTGACTCAGGGAGGGGGCTATGCGCTATGGCGGCGTAGGCAGCCAGGCAGAGATTTTCGAGACGATCATGCTGTCAGGTATTGAGCAGTCAGAGCAGGAAAGAGCGCAGACCATACCACGGTGAGCCTAGTCTTGCGACATTAGGGCAAAAGTTAGAGCCTGAAAATTGCGCTATGGCGATGACTGCTTTTGGCCGCTTTCTGCCGGACTTCACCGGCAGCAATGGGTCGACTTCGGCCAGCGACGACTAGCGACAGTCGACCCACAGCGGACGACCTTGTCACTTTCAATTTCTATTCTTAGAGAGAGGCAATCAGTGCATCCATGTGCTTCTGATCAGTTTGCGTGATAGCTTCTATGAGATCCTTTACGGCATGCTCAACATCAAAGATCAGTTCATTGTTCCCAACCAATCTATCGATAGTGTTGGCATGACTAAAGTAGTGGAAGACCTTAAGGATGCGCTTGGATTTCTCAACACCAAATAATGCTTCAGCTCGTTGATCTACCGTCTCCTTCATGATTCCAGGTAATCTTGAGTAGGTATAAAGCTCAATGAATCTCCGTATTGCATTGGGCAAGAGCATTAAAACGGTGTGATCTGTCTTGTCTGGGGCCTGGTGGAAGCGGTAAATCACTTCAAAGAGGAAATGATATTCCGATTGATAACGGGCCAATGATGTAGGCATGTCGCAAAATGTCGATTCCTTCTCGCTTATCCGCTTAATGAGGAACAGTCTAGCCCCTTGCTTGGAGGCTTCTGGCTTAATTTCGCGTAGCAGGTTAAAGAATTCGAAATTGTGAGTCGAAATGAAAATCTGCTTGCATGTAGTTAGCCATGGGGAGTTTTCGTTTTCTTGCTTGAAAAATAGTGATCGGATCGCGGCTGTGATTTGAAAGATATGATTGGCATCAAGGCTTGAAATTGGGTCGTCGATATATACGACAGTCTGTTTGAACTCCTCAGGCTTCAACTCTTGAAGCTTAGTGAGGAAGTAGGAGAAGGCAATGGCGGTGCGCTCCCCATCACTAAGATTCTTGGCGACCTTGCCATTCTTGCGGAAGAGCCTGAACTGCTCTTGGTTCGTCGTCGGATCTTTGATAACCAAGATCTGGATAGCTTCACTGCCCAGCATGGACACCAGTCGTTCATTGATCTTCTCTCGGCCAAGCTGGGCTTGACTGATGAGGGCCTGAAGTTTCTCGACTTCCCCTTGAAGGCGTGTGGCGTAGGTGTGCAGCCGATCACGACGTTTGACTATCCGTGCTTTTTTACGTTCGTATCCGGCATTCTCTTGAGAGTCGATGAACTGCTGAACGTAGTGGTACCTCACGCGCTTAATGGCCTCTGCCTTAGCAGTGGTGAAGTTGTCAGCTAGCTTATTGTTTTCATCGATTACGGTATTGATGGCCTTGATCGCATCGACAATGACACTGGCCAGTCCTTCGGCCAAAGGGGCTGGTTCCAGCAGTTTGCGTGGGGCATCAACCTTGCGTTGGACGTCATCCGCAAGGGTCTTTACTGCCAGATTGAACGCTTCAATGGCCTTAGGTAAAGGCGCGGCAGCGACCTTATAGCTGTCTCGGAACTGTGGGTTGAACTCAGCTTCCTTGGGCAGCGTGAGCTTGATCTCAGCGGATTTCACACGCTGCAAAAGGTTTTCGACTTTCTGCTTGTGCTCCTTGAGATCTTTGGAAAAGTGGGCTCGAAATGTGGCAAGCCTATCATCGGTGACAGTGTTTCCGCAGAACTCGCAAGTGCCTTCTTGTTGGTGGATGTGTAGGCCTGACTCAACCCAGCGCTCGATCTCCGGATGGTCTTCAAGATGCTTGAGCATGTTGGTGAAAGTTGGGATAGCAGCAAGAATTGTTACTGCTTCTTGGTGAATATTTTCAATCGATGGAGAGGTGTCGACCCTATCGACGGTGCTTGGCTTCTTGTTGTCAGGAGTTAAGGCAAGTTCAATACTTTCCGAAAGATCCTTCTCGTCCAGAAGCTGGGAGTCGAGGACGCCCACGACCGGCATGTCATTTCCTAGCTGGGTTGCAGTATAGGGATCAATCTTGAGAAGCTGACGAAGGTTTTTGGCCGCATCCGTTTTGGCATTGGAAACTGTCTGAGTGATAGTGTTAAATTGAGAATCAAGCTTCTTCCTCGTTCCCTCGGATTTTTTGATTCGACCCGAGATGTAATCAATCTGATTTTGGGCCTCTTCGGATTCTTTGCCGAGAAGAAGAATTGGTTTAAAGCTATTGCCTTCAAAATGCAAATTGTCTCGAATGAAGTCCGAATTAAAAACGCGAACTATCAAGTTGGATTGCTCGAAGTTCTTGTCTGTGATCGGCAGCTCATCGGTCTCGAAGCTGAATTCACATCCAGATAGATCGGGGTTCGGCTTCTTTGCTTCGAGTTGTGCGAATAGCCTCGAAAGCGTCGTTTTTCCCGAGTAATTCCACCCAAAGATCAAGTTTTTTATCCCGAACTCTTGGGTGCCTATCGGCTTAGTGTAGTTGTTGTAAATACCCAGATTTTTTATCTTCGAGATTCCTTTTATCACTATCACACTCCATAGTTCTCTTGATGTTGGCTATGTCAGGCTCGACCATTCTGTTTTAGTATTTTGTCAAAGCTAGTGCAGCGCAGGACGTATCGGTGAGTATCTCGTTCGTCAGGGAGGTTAGCATTGAAACCCAATGAATGAGACGAAATAAATGACCGCTCCTGGCCGGATCCTGCCTGTTCTCACCGGCTGCTATGAGCCGATTTCAGCGGGCTGTGATTGCTTGCAGAGGAGAGTTAGTCAGGCTGTTCAGCCCACTTTCAGCTACGTGGCTAGAAGGGTTGTGACCTGATTGACACTAATAATTTGCCCGCTCCAGATCATTTCAAAATGTGCGCTCTGGATGATCGAGGTAACAGGTCGCGGCGTCATCAGTGCCCAACAGATGTTGCCGGGAGATCGAACCGAGTGGTAGCGCAGGCCCGTGCATCCTTCTCGTTTCACTTCGCTTCCCAATCGATTCGAGTGTGCGTAGTCGTCCGGCGCATAGATGAGGTCTGAAAGCGGCAGTGCGGTGGCGTCCCTCATCCCGCTGTCGCTGAAGCTGGCGGTCAGCCCCCTGAAGACGAAACGCTCATAGTTGAGCCCTGGCACATTCGACCAGTAGCGCTCCTGGTGATGACGCACCTCGGCAATCGCGGTGTCCATCCTGTCCGCCAGGTAGAGCACGCCGAAGCTGCCATTGCTGAAGCGTGAACCGGCCGGGTTGACGTGGGTGAAGGGCGCTGTCGCATACGAGCACCCGGGGATGCCGAACGGAATATGGTCGCGCGGAATCAGCTCCAGGCGGCCTATCTCGTTCTGCAGTCGTGGATTGGTCAGCGCCTGGATCTGATAGAGAGCTTCGAAGTCCTCTGCATCGGCGACATCATCGAACAGCGCAATGGGTGGAAACTTGGAGTTGACCAAGCGGTAGACCTGCAGGCTCTCACCTTCCAAGCGCGGAAGGTCGCCGAGTATCACCACTGGGCGCCTCGCAGCCCGTCGATCCGCCGGAAAGTCTCGTACAACGAGATCATGTCGCCCTGCGCCATGATGTCGAGCGGCGCGCGGCCGTTGAAGAACTCGTTGCGGTTCTCCATCGAGGGGAAGCCGTAGACGTTCTCCGGGTTGTCGAACACCACGCGCAGTGCCGCGTGGATGTTCAACACAAGACTGATGCGCTGCATCTGATCGGAGTCCAGGCTTACCGCCCATGCCGAATCCTTCTGGCTGGCGCGGGTGTAAGTGCTGCGGGAAATCCGCAGCACCCGGCAGGCCTGCTCGCAGGAGGCCTTCCACTTGTCCAGGATGTTCAACGCGGCACGCAGGCCTGCTGCGCACTGGCTTTTCGAGAAGTCCTGAGCTTGGATGGCGGCAGCTGTCATGGGGAGCCCTTGATTTAATCTGTAGATCAAAATATAGCACATTTGAGTCTGTAGATTAAAAATGGCCATTTCACCGGCGTCCCCTCTAGCGTCCATCTTTAGTGTCTGAGTTGAAGAATTTGACGGGGTAGGGGGTATAGGGCGTTCCTTTACCCATAAAGCGTTTCCGCTCCGCCTCGGTCACCGCGTTACATTGGACGTTTCCCAGCTTGTCCCAATCTTCTTTGCATTGGCGCCCTAGCTCTTTCAGCCGCTCTGGGTTTGCCAGCAGCGCTTCAGTCGACTCAAACGGCATCGGCTTTTCGCATGCGCTCAACAGCACGGCAGTCAGCAACAACGACATTTTCTTCATCAAGCGATTTCCTCGTGTGATGTGTGATCCGGTACCAGTGCCTGGTTTTCAGCCGGAATTACACGCCCAATAAAACGGGCCAGTTGCTCGGCCGGTTCGCCTTCGCGCCTTACCAAGTAGGTGGTTAGCATCGATGCGCAGCCGTCTAGCGGCCGGGCCACAACGTCCGGATTGTTGAGTTCGTTGATGCGCGCCAGGCTGGAGAAGCCCAGGCCGTAACCCGCGGCCACCAACGCCATCATCAGATCCAGGGTTGGAACGCGGTCGGCAATAGTCAGTCGCGTATCTACGGCGCCAAGCACCCGCTGCAACTGTTGCCAGAAACCTTCGCAAACTTGCGGATCGCAAAGGACCAACGGGTAGCGCACCACCTCGTCGAGCGGCACGCGCCGATAAGTCAGCAGTGGGTGGCGGGCCGGCACTGCCACTACCAGCGGATCGAACCAGACCGGCTCGGCCACCAGGCCATCGCCCACCTCGTCGGACTGTGCAAGCCCGATGTCGAACAGGTCGTCGCTCAGGCCTCTGACCTGTTCGCTGAAGGTGACTTCCGACAGGCAGATCTCGACCTCGGGTTCTTCCTCGCGGCACTGGGCGAGCAGGGCGGCCAGGCGCGCCTGGGGGATGCCGTCGGACAGCGCGACGCGAATACGCCCGCGGTAGCCGGCCGCCGCGCTCTTGACGCTGGCCTTGGCCTGGTCGACCACGGCGAGCACCCGGCGCGCTTCTTCCAAGAGCACCTTGCCGGCCCAGGTCAGGCGCGTGCGCCGCGTGGTGCGCTCGAACAGCTGGACGCCAAGGCGGTACTCCAGTTCCTTGATGATCCGCGACAGGGGCGACTGTTCGATATGCAGGCGCGCGGCGGCACGGGCGAAGTGCAGTTCTTCTGCGACGGCGATGAAACAGCGAAGGTGGCGCAGTTCCACGGCCTTTCCTCCGTCAGTTGTAGGGTTCGGCTTGCACGTCGCCGTTCCAGGTCGGCTGGCGACGCAGGTTGACGATCTGCAGCAGGGCACCGAGGGCTGCGACACCACCGGCGCTGGCGGCCAGGGTCCAGGTGGGCATCTGCAACAGCAGCACGAAGCCGCCGGCCGCGGCGCCGATGGCGCTGCCCAGGTAGAGCGCCGACTCGTTCAGGGCGATGGCCAGGTTGCCGTCGCCTTGAGCCTGGCGGGCCAGGATCAGCTCGTTATTCTGCGGCACCTGCAGCGCCCAGCCGACCGCGCCCCACAGGGCGATGGGCAGCATCACTAGCCAGGTGCTGAGGGCCGCCGCCAGCGGCAGCACGAACAGCGACACGGCGAGGATCAGCATGATGGCGAAGGTCAGCACCGGGCCCTTGATGCGATCCACCAGCGGGCCGATCAGGAAGCTGCCCAGCACACCGCCGATGCCCCAGACCCACAGATAGGGCGTGACCGAACGCACCGCGCCGTAGGCCGGGTCAGCCAGCAGCGGGGCGATGAAGGTGTACATGCCCAGGCTGGCGATGGCGGCCAGCAGCGACACCAGCAGGATGACCAGTACATGGCCGTCGCCGAGGATCGCCAGCTTCTGGCCCAGCGTGGTGGCAGTGGCCGCCGGCAGGGAAGGGAGCTTCAGCAGCAGGCCGAAGAAGGCCACCAGGCCAAGCAATGTGACCAGCCACAGGGCGGCCTGCCAGCCGAGCTGTTCGGCGATCAACAGGCTGAGCGGCACGCCCAGCACTACGCCACTGGCCATGCCACCCATGATGATGGCGATGGCCTTGCCACGGCGTTCAGGAGAAGACACGGCGGCCGAGGCGCCGATGCCCATGGCCAGGTAGACACCGGCGCCGATACCGGCGATGGCGCGCCAGACCATCAGCGCGGTGAAGCTCTCGGCCAACGCGCTGGCGGCGTTGGCGATGACGAACAGGCCCAGGGCCAGCAACAAGCCGGCGCGCTGACGATGCGCCGGCGTCAGGGCAACGAAGATCGGCGAACCCAGGCCGTAGGCCAGGGTGAAGGCGGTGACCAGCTGGGCGGCCACCGCGACGGAGACCGCGAACGAGGCCTCGATCATCGGGATCAGCCCGGCGGTGACATAGGAGGCCATGCCGAGGGCGAAGGCCCCCAGCGCTATCAGGTAGATGGGTGATTGGTTGGGTGTGTGCATGCTCGGACTCGCTTGCGTTACAGGAACGCGTGGGTGGTACAGCGAATGGATGCAGCCCCGCACCGGGGCCGCATCCGGTTGGGGACTAGAGTTCGAGGCTGACGTCGTACTCGTTCAGCCAGGTGTTGAGGCCGACCGCCAGCTCCATGCCCATGCGCTCGTACATGGGCGAGACGCTTCCGAGCGGCTTGGCCAGGGTTTGCTGGATACGGCCGCTGTCGAGCAGTGGCGTCACCGGCGCGTTGTGATCCGCCTGGATGGCGGCCAGGGCATCACGCAACGCCTGCTCGTAGGCCGGATCCTGGGTCGAGGGGTAGGGGCTCTTGACCCGCTCGCTGATTGACTCCGGTAGCAGGTCGCGGGTCGCCGCGCGCAGGATGCTTTTCTCCCGCCCGTCGAAGGCTTTCATCGCCCAGGGGATGTTGAAGGCGTACTCGACCAGGCGGTGATCGCAGAAGGGCACCCGTACCTCGAGGCCGACGGCCATGCTCATGCGGTCCTTGCGGTCGAGCAGGGTCTGCACGAAGCGGGTCAGGTTGACGTAGCTCATCTGCCGCATGCGTTGGTCGACCGCACTCTCGCCAGGCAGTACCGGCGCTTCGGCGATGGCCTGGGCGTAGCTGTCGCGCAGGAAGCTGTGCATGTCGAGCTGGGCCAGCAGGCCCGGGTCGAACAGGGTCTTGCCGTCGAAGTACTTGCCGGTGACCGAGGCCAGCCAGGGGAAGGTGTCGGCCTGGATCGCCTCCGGATCGTGGAACCAGCGATAGCCACCGAAGACCTCGTCCGCGCTCTCGCCCGACAGTGCCACCGTCGAGTATTTGCGCACCTCCTGGAACAGGCGGTGGAGCGACGGCCACATGTCGCCCCAGAACGCCGGCGGCAGATCGAGGGCACGCACGATCTGCGCGCGCAACGCCGGTTCGGCCAGCTCGCGGCTGTCTAGGACGATCTCCTGGTGGCTGGAGCGGATCTTTTCCACCAGGTCGCGGACGAAGGGCGCATCCGGCGTGCCGCGCACAGCATCGCCGGTGAAGCCGCTGCCGTGGTCGACGAAGTCGACGGAGAACGAGCGGATGTTCTCCTTGCCGGCGGCCAGCAGTTTCTTCGACGCCAGTGCGGTGATAATCGAGGAATCCAGCCCGCCGGAGAGCAGGCTGCACAGTGGCACGTCGGCGACGATCTGGCGATCGACGATGTCCTCCAGCAGGTCGCGGGTATGGCGGATGGTCTCGTCCAGCGAGTGGCTGTGCTCGCGCGCCTCGAGCTTCCAGTAGTGGCGGCGACCCAGGCCCTGGCGGTTGATGCGCACGATCTCGCCCGGCATCACCTCGCGCATGCCGTCGAACACGGCATGGCCCGGCGTCTTCACCATCTCCAGGATCTCGCGCAGGCCGTCTGCACGCACCTTGCGCGGTACCAGCGGGTTGGCGAGTAGCGCCTTGGGCTCGGAGCCGAACACCACGCCGTCCGCGGTGGGGAAGTAGTACAGCGGCTTGACGCCCATGCGGTCGCGGATCAGCAGCAGCTCCTGCGAACGCAGGTCCCAGATGGCGAAGGCATACATGCCGTTGAGCCGCTCGACGAAGGCCTCGCCCCATTCGACATAGGCGCGCAGCACCACCTCGGTGTCGCTGCGGGTTTTAAACTGATGACCGAGTCGCTGCAGCTCGGTGCGCAGTTCGCGGAAGTTGTAGACCTCGCCGCTGTAGGTGATGGCGGCGACCTCGCGCGGGCCACCGTGGATGGCCGTCATCGGCTGGCGACCGCCCTCCAGGTCGATGATCGACAGGCGCCGATGGCCCAGGCCGACCGGGCCCTCGATCCACAGCCCGCCGGCATCCGGCCCGCGCAGGGCCATGGTGTCGGTCATGCGCTGCAGGGTGTCGCGTTGCGTTTCCAGGTTCTGGCTGTAGGACAGCCATCCAGCGATTCCACACATAGTCGTTCTCCTTGTGATTGGGTTACCCGAGGCTTTCCAGGTCGCTGTCCTCGGCCAGCAGCACGCGCGTCTCGCCATGGACGTAGCGCGCCGGTGCTGGGGTTTGGGCATGGGTTTCCAGGTCGTTGAGCAGGCGCTGCAACGCCACGGCGGTGTCGAGGCCGGCGAAGGGCTGGCGGGGTGGCTCCTTGAGTGCCACGGCGCGCACCACCTGCCGGCACAGCCGCGAGAGCTTGTGCAGGGTGTCCAGGCCAGGCTCGTCGGGGGCGGTGGCGAACTCGTGCAGCAGTTCCTCGGCGCCGTTGGTGCCGCGGATCCAGATGCGCAGCTGGTCGTGATCCCAGCGCGGCGTGTCGAACACCAGGCGCGCATTGATCAGCCGAGCATCGCGATCGACGAAGCTGAAATCCAGGGTGCGCTGGCGCACGATGTTGACGAAGCTGGCGTAGCCGGTGACCCGCGCCTCGCCCAGGCTGGCGGTGAGCTGCACGGTGTCGAGTACCTCTGCGCCGGAGACCGAGAAATCCGAGCGCACGCCGAGCACGCCATCGAGCCGGAGCTGGCCGGCGCGAGGGCAGATCCAGCCGAGCAGATCCAGGGCATGGATCACCTCGCTGGTCACGCCGCAGGTGGGACGGTAGTCGTTGATGCGGTCCTTGCCCCAGTGAAAGCTGGCGCGTACCAGTTGCCAGTCATGGCGCTCGACCCAGTCGCGCAACTGCCGGGTCGCGTCCGAATAGCGCTCCACCAGGTCCAGGGCAAAGCCGCCGACCTGCTCCAGTGCCGCGAGCAGCTCGTCCAGGTCGTCACCGGGCGTGACCAGCGGCTTCTCGCAGAGTACGAAGCTCCGGTAACCGGCCAGCTGCTTGAGCACGGGCGCATGGCTGTGGTCGTTGACGCTGACCACCACGATGTCTGGCTCGAACACCTGCAGCGCCTGGCCGACGCTGTCGAAGTAGGGCAGCTCGGTCGTCTTCTGTCGGCGCCCGACATAGGCCAGCGACAGCGGCAGGCCCGTGCTCGTGGCGATATGCTCGAAGGCGCGGCGGTAGCGGTTGCCGGCGTAGCCCAGGCCGATGATCAGGATCTTCATGCCAAGGCCTCCTGACGGATCAGCAGGCGCTCGTCGCTGGCGACGAAGCCCAGGGCCTGGTAGAGCGTGCCCGCGATCTCGGTGCTCTGCAGCACCACGCAGCCGACGCCGCGGTTGGCGAACCAGCGCAGCAGGTGTTGCATCAGCTGCCGGGCGATGCCGCGGCCCCGCCACTGTGGCTCCACCACCACTGATTGCACCCATCCGGACAGGCCGTTGAGGCAGCCCGGTGCCGGCGCGCGCTGGTCGATGATGGCCGTCGCGCAGCCCAGCACCTGGCCGGATTCCCTGTGCTCGGCGGCGAGGATCTGCACGCAATCGCTCTCGCTCAGGCGGCTGCTCAGCCAGGTGCGGTAGGCCGCCCGCCAGCGCGCTTCGTCCTCCGGCGTCTTGCTCGAATAGCTGGCGCTGGTGCCGTCCAGCAGATGTGCGCGCAGCTCCACCAGGCTGGCCAAGTCGGCCTGGGTCGCCGGGCGCACGGTGAGGAAGGATTGCTCCATCTCAGGCCACCTCCGCAGCGAACGCCCGGGAGGCCAGCGGAATGCTGAAATGCTCGAAGGTCTCGCGCAGCGACAGCGCCAGGTGCTCGATCTGTGCATCGCTGTGGTTCGGCGTGGCGTTGACGCGGAAGCGCTCGGTGCCCACCGGTACCGAGGGGTAGTTGATCGGCTGCAGGTACACGCCATGGGTATGCAGCAGGCGTTCGGCCGCCGCTTTGCAGCGCTTGGCCTCGCCCACCAGCACCGGCAGCACGTGGGTTTGCGAGCAGGGCATCACCGGCACGTCATAGTGCTTGAGCCGCTCGCGCAGTCTGGCGGTCTGGGCATGCAGGCGATCGCGCTCGGTACTGCTGGCCTTGAGGTGCTCGACGCTGGCCAGGCAGCCGGCGGTGATCGCCGGCGGCAGCGAGGTGGTGAAGATGAAACCCACAGCGAAGGAGCGCACGGCATCGACGATCACCTGGTCCGAGGCGATATAGCCGCCGATCACGCCGATGGCCTTGGCCATGGTTCCCTGGATGATGTCGACCTGATCGGCCACGCCCAGCTCGGCGGCGATACCGGCGCCGCGCGGGCCGTACATGCCCACCGCATGCACCTCGTCGAGGTAGGTGAGGGCGTTGTAGCGCTTGGCTACCGCGACGATCTCGGCGATGGGGGCGATGTCGCCGTCCATCGAGTAGACCGACTCGAACACCACGATCTTCGGCTGACCCAGCGGGTAGCTGGCGAGGATCTGCTCGAGGTGCGCGACATCGTTGTGGCGGAAGATCTTGCGCTCGTTGGGCGTCGAGCGGATGCCGTTGACGATGGAGGCATGGTTCAGCTCGTCGCTGATCACCACGCAGTCGGGGATGCGCCGCAGCAGACACTGGAGGGTGGCATCGTTGGAGCCGAAGCCGGTGGGGAAGACCAGCGCCGCTTCCTTGTCGTGCCAGTCGGCCAGGCTCGCCTCCAGGCCGGCGTACAGCTCGTGCGAGCCGCCGATATTGCGTGAGCCGCCGGAGCCAGCGCCGTAGGTCTCCAGCGCGTCGTGCATTTGCTCGCGCACGGCGGGGTGTTGCGACATGCCGAGGTAGTCGTTGCTGCACCAGACCACCACCGGCTCCTGCTTGCGACCATCCAGCTTGGCCAGTGGGTACTGGCCGCAGATGCGGCTGAGGGTGGTGAAGGTGCGGTACTGGTTGGAAGACTTCAATGTCTCCAGTTGTTCCCGAAGAAGTGCTTGGTACATCCGTTTATCTCCTTAGCGAGTTGATGACACGTCTCTGTGTGGTTCCTCATCAAGCAAGAGCCCTGGCTCGGGCATTCGCGGCCAGGTCGGGGTATTCTTCTCGGGATTTATAGGGGTTACAATTTGACTGTTTATCCTATTACTGGAGGTAACCGGATGAGCGCGCCCCGCACAGCCGAACGCACTCGGGTAGAGCTGGCCGAATTCCTGCGTAGTCGCCGCGAACGCATTTCGCCGGAGGAGGTGGGCCTGCCCGCCGGTAGTCGGCGGCGCACGCCGGGGCTGCGCCGCGAGGAGGTCGCAGCCCTGGCCGGGGTGGGTTTGTCCTGGTACACCTGGCTGGAACAAGGACGGGACATCAGCGTGTCCGCTACCTTCCTCGACAACCTCTCGCGCACGCTCAAGCTGGATGCCACCGAGCGTCGTCACCTGTTCCTGCTCGCCCACCAGCGCCTGCCGCCCGAGCCGGGCAAGACCTGGTGCACGGTGCCGGCGCTGATTCACCGGCTGATGGCCGACCTGCCGTCACGTCCGGCCTACGTACTCAACCTGCGCTGGGATGTGTTGGCCTGGAACGCCGCAGCGGATCGGGTGTTCGGTTTCTCCGCGCTGCCGGCGGACCGCCGCAACCTGCTGTGGATGCTGTTCACCAGTCCGGCCATGCGCGAGCTGTTCAACCCTTGGGATGAGCAGGCGCTACAGATCCTCTCCAGCTTCCGCCGCGACTTCGTGCGGGCGACCCAGGATCCGGATATCGCTGCGCTGGTGAAGGACCTGGAGAAGGCCTCGCCGGACTTCAGGGAATGGTGGCGGCAGCAGGACATCCACGGTCCATGCCAGGGGATACGCCACCTGAAGATCGATTCGGTCGGCCAGGTGGTGTTCGAACACACCACGCTGACCATCGACGAGGATCGCCACCTGCGGCTGGTCTACTACGCAGCCAAGGAAGGCATGCAGCAGAGCCGCGAGTTTGAACAGTGGCTGCGGCAGGAGCCGGCGCTGGTATAAGCCCTGGCGCCTGTCGCTCAACCAATCGAAGGTCCGCGCTGGCGAAGTTGCCAGGAGACGCTGTTGCCCTGAATCACTGCCGACACACTCTGCCCGAGCCGTTGCTCGATCACCGGCTTCCACGGCACCAGGCTGAAACCGGTGCCATCGTCGAGCAGGGCATAACGGCCGCTGGCCAGTTGTATGCTGCGCCGGTAGATCCCACTGACGCGCTGGCCCTCGACCGCCGGGCGGTACTGCATGCCCGTCTGCGCCGAGATCTCGCGCGCCGCCGCTGTCAGCTCCCGCCCGCGCAAGGTGGCCAGCAGGTTGCGTGCGAGCACCACGCGTTGGCCCTGGCGTTGGGCCAGGCCCTGTTCCACCAGGAAGTCGACGCGCTGCCGCAACGCTTCGCGCACCTCCTTGCCGAAACCTTGGTCGCTCAGCTCGCGGTTGCCACCGAGCAGCTGCTGGTCCAGCCAGGTCGCGCTGACGGCGCGCACCTGCTGCTCAAGGGGCAGCGGCGTGCGCAGTTCGACGGCGACGTCGCCCAGGCGACGGGCGTCATGCTGCCGGCCTTTCTCGGGCAGATCGGTCGGCACCCGCCAGACGCCTTCGGCCAGCCGCTCGACGATTCCGGCCCGGCGCAAGGCTTCCAGTCGCCGGATGTGGCGTTCAACCAATGCCTCGGGATCCTGTCCTTCGACTGCCTGTGATCGTGCCAGGGCCGCGTGATGATCGGTGCGATAAAGGCCGTCCGCAGCGAGTGCGGCGATCGAGCGATCCACCGCGCGCGGCTCGCTCAGACTGTGTGTTTCCACCACGCCGCCGATGGGGTAGTCGGCCAGCTCCGCACGGGCAGGCAGGGCCAGGTAGTGGGCCTTGCCGTCGAGCCCGTCGACCACCAAATAGCCACGGTCGTTTAGCTCGTCGGCCAGGCCCTTGGATACGATCCTACCGACCACAACAGAACCATCCTTGCCTGGCTCGAAGACCGCCAGCTCTCGCTGCACGCCACCCATGGCCCGCTGCATCGTGCGCACGATATCGCCACGCTCGCCCATGGCGCGCAGGGTCACCTCGACGTCGTCACGTAGGATCCATTGTCCTGGCTGAACCTCACGAGCCAGTTCAAGCCTCTGCAGCTGCTGCAGGCGGCCAATCAGCAGCTGTCGGCGCGGATGGTTGGCGAGCATCTTCAGGCTGAGCACGCCGGCTTGGCGTTCGCGCAATAGGGTGCGATCCAGGCTGGTGAAACGCTCCTGCTGCACCTCGCGCTGAAGGCTCTGCTGGATCTCCAACTCGGTGCGCGGGCCGAGCCATTCGGTGGCCAGCTCCGAGGCGCGGTTGCGCATGCCCTCGGCGATGTAGTCGCGGGCGATCACCAGGTCCTTGCCGGTGTCGTCCTTGCCGCGCAGGACGATGTGGGTGTGCGGGTTGTCGGTATTCCAGTGGTCGACCGCCACCCAGTCGAGGCGCGTACCGAGGTCGGCCTCCATCCGGCTCATCAGGTGGCGAGTATAGGTGCGTAGGTCGTCGAGCTGCTCGGCATCCTCGGGCGAGACGATGAAGCGAAACTGATGGCGGTCGTCCCGGCCGCGCTCCTCGAACGCATTGAGGTCAGCCTGGTCGGTTAGCGGCCCGTAGGCCTGGCCCGGATCGCCCTCGCGACTGACGCCGTCGCGCTCGATGTAGCGCAGGTGGCTGAGCGTCGAGCGCTTGCCGGCCTGGCGCAGGTTTACCAGGCGCGTCTTGATGGTGACGCGGCGGGCGTGGGACGGCAGTTGCTGCGCGCTGAAGCGAGCGGCGACATGCCCGCGGCCGAGGCGGGCGCCGGGCTGGTGGCCCGCCTTGCGCGGCTTGCCGGTACCGGCCTTGTTGGCCTGGCGCAGCACCTGGTTGACGAAGGCTTGGCCGCGTTGCTGCGGCTTGCCCGGCTGCGGGCGAAAGCGCAATTCGTCGTCCGGACGGCTTCCCTTGCTCATATCTAAGACTCCTCCAAGTTGATCGCAGTACGGCGTATCAGGCACTCTTCCCGGCCAGTGAAACTGCAGGGCGAGCACTATTTCGGCACCTGGCGACACCGGCGCTGTGTCGCCGCCACCCCCCGTGCAGACTGCTTTCCGGGTCAACGAAGTGCCGCCCCCTTTTATCTTGCCCTCCGCTTTTTCCCTGCCTTTGCGCTGCTGGGTTGGGTAATCAGGAGAGGCGGGACGGCGACTTCCAAAGCCCCTGGCCGGCAGGCGAGGGCAGACGTACCTGCAGCCAGGCGGTCCGCGACCGCGCACGTCGAGCGCATGCAGTCGGCATGCGGATCGACAGGGAAACGGCCAGCTCATCGACGCGACTCCAGCCACAAGGGCTGCGCCCGGCCGATTACCGCGTCGACAGATATCGGGCCGAAGTAGCGGCTGTCGAACGACGCCGGGTTGCTGCTGCTGAGCAGGAATAGCTCGTCGCCTGCTAGGCGCCGACAGGCCTGCCAGGTTGGCAGCGCGCGACCCTGTCGGTCCCAGCGTAATCGCCTGGCCACCAGCTGGCCGTCGACGCGCACCTGAGCGCCACGCACGCACACCTGCTGCGGCGCCACCGCCGCCACGGTCTTCAGCAGCGGCACGCTCGCCGGCAAGTAGCCACGCTGCGCCGCCAGTGTCATCGCCCCTGGCGGCAGGTGGACCAGCACCAGGTCCCCGGCCGCCAGTGAGTCGGCCGGTGTGACGCGGTACCAGCCGACGGGCACGCTGTCGGAGGCGTTGTAGATCAGCTGGGGTGGCGACGTCGCAATCGTTGCCCAACCCAGTGCTGCTAGGCTGCCGGCGAGCAGCGCCAGTGGCCAGCGCACGCCGTGAGCACCCTGCATCATGACGTGGCCTCAGGAAACTGCCGCTCCAGCACTTCGCGCAGCATCTCCGCCATCGTCATGCCACGCTCGAAGGCTGCCAGCTTGATGCGCGTGCGCAGTGTCGGCGTCACGTCCAGCGTCAGCCGGGCGCTGTAGCGCTCGGCCTTGCCATGGTCGACGGCGGCGCCCTGGCGTATCCAGGCTTCGGCCTGCGGATCGGCCAACGGGCGTGCACCGATACCGATGCGCTTGCTGCTCATGGCGACCACCTCAGCAACTCGTCGACCAGGCGGCTGACCTCGCGCGCGGCGGCGCTGTCCGGTGCCAGTTCACGGGCCAGGCGACCGGCTGCCACGCTCTCGGCGAAGACGATGCGCTGGCGTACCTCGGCTTGCAGCGCCGGCAGCGGTTGGTCGGCCAAGGCGCCGCGCGCTTCGCGGCCGATCACCGTGGTGCTGACGCGACGATTGATGGCAAATGCCGCGCGCAGCATCGGCCTGAACACCTGCGCTTCGCGGATCAGGTTGACCATCTCTGCGCTGGCCCACAGGTCGTAGGGGCTGGGCTGCACCGGTATCAACACGCGATCTGCTGCCAGCAACGCCGAGCGGGCGAGGGCGGCGATGCGCGGTGGCCCGTCGATGATCACATGATCGGCACGACGAGCCAGCTCCGGGGCTTCCTGGTGCAGCGTCTCGCGCGCCAGGCCTACGGCGCTGAACAGCCTGGGCAAGCCCTGCTGGCTGCGCCGCTGCGTCCAGTCCAGCGCCGAACCCTGCGGGTCGGCATCGAGCAGGATGACGTTCTGCCCGCGCAGGGCCAGTTCGCCGGCGATGTGGGTGGCCAGGGTGGTCTTGCCCACCCCGCCTTTCTGGTTGAGCAGGGCGACGATCATGGCCGGTTCCCCCCGGCCAAACCGCCCCGATCAGCACCTGTCCACACACAGGCGCTGCCCCAATAACAAGTTAGAGCTTTTAAGTTAGTTAAGTTAAGGGAGGCTGTAAGCCCCGCCAGTCGTGGCCTGCAGCGGAGTTCGTGCGCCTGATAGCACGAGGGGGATGCGCCTGATAGCACGTGCCCGGTTGCGCCTGATAGCACGACTGCATTCACAGCTTTTCCCGAAGTTATCCCCGTGCCGTCTACGGCACGCGCCGGAAGGCCAGCAGCTCGGTCGATGGGGGCAGGTGAACAACCTCCAGGCGATACCCTGGAAGTGGCTGTCGGGCGACCAACGCACGCAGGTCGAGGGCGAAGTCCGAGTAGCGCGCCGAGCTGCCGGATTTGCGGTACAGGTGGCGAAAGTCGAACTGCCAGCCGTCCTCCTGCTTGCCGCCGTGTTTGCGCACCAAGCGGTACAGCCAGCGCTCGATGCCGCCGGTGAGGCGGAAGTAGGCCGGGTCGATGGTCAGCACCAGGGCCTGATCCAGCACCCCGCTGTAGAACCAGTCCGGCAGGATCAGCTCGATACCCAGTGGCCGGCCATCCGCCGCGGCTAACTCCTTCCACTCGTTGATCCAAGAGAAGCGATGTAGACGCCGGCCGGTGGTCTCGCGGATCGAGGTGGCCACGCTGGTCGACTGCAGCCGATCCAGCGCGGCCTTCAGGCGCTGGTAGTCGCGCAGCGAGGTGCCGCGGCCGATGAAGCGCAGGATCTGGTAGGGCGTCGCACGCATCAATCGCGAAGTGGGGATGCCCGCATCGCGCGCCTCGACCAGCTGGCTGGCCGCCCAGATCAGGATGTCGGCATCCCAGATCGTGGCGATGCCATGCTCCAGCGTGCCCTCCACGCGCACCGTCACCTCGCCCGAGCGAAAGTCGATCGGCACGGTGCGTCGCGACTTGGCCAGCGAGAAGAACGGATGCGCCATCAGGTCCTGGGCGTCGCGCGGCGCCATGTCGCCCGGCAGCGCTCGGAACAGATCCAGTTGCCCACTCTGGGCAGGCGAGTCCTGAGAGTTGCGGCTCATGGACAAGGGCTTCACTGCTCATCACGCTGCGCTCCCGGGTGGCGGTCGAGGTACTCGGGATCGAAGGTGGTCTCGAAGCTGCGATCAGCGGCCCAAGCTTCGAGATCGGTGAGCGCATACATCACCCGCCGGCCGAACTTGTGGAAGCGCGGCCCGCCTCCGATCACCCGCTGCTTCTCCAGCGTGCGCGGCGACAGCCGCAGGAAGGCCGCTGCTTCGTTGTTGGTGAGGTAGCGAGGGGCAGGGTAGGCCTGTGGCGCTTGCGCCTCAATAGCGCCCTCCACGGGCCGCATGGCATGCGCCGTCGGCCCGGCCTTGCGGTGTAGTGGGGCGTCGAGATCGATGCGACGCGGCTGGCGGGAAAGATCGGATGAGTGCGACATGGTGTGTCCTCCGTTGACGTGGGAGGTGCACCGTGCGGCAGCCATCGCGCTCGATCATGCCGGGTTGGGTCTGGGCGAATGCGCAGGCAGGAGGGGCGAGGATTGATACCGGGAAGGTCTGGACGCTGACCGGGTACGCCCAGCTACGCGCGTCACCGGCCACGGTGCCCAATCACGCCAAGCTCCGCGTGCGCAGCACTACGGATTTACGGGTCTACGGCTTTCTGTAATACCGGATAACCGTATCGGCGGATTTCCGTAAATCCGTAAAAGCGTAGATCCGCTTCCCCACCAATCCGTAAATCCGTGGATACGGATCGCCGGATTTGGGCAAAACCGTTAGACCGTAACGGTCTCAATCAACTGGCAGCATAACGTGGTTGTTCCAGGCTGATCGCCGGGGGCGCGCACCCGTGCATCAGCCTTGCGGGTGGGGCGCGCGGGTGGCCGGCAGGGCAGGGGCGCAAAAAACAAGGCACCGGGTCGCCCCGGTGCCTTCCGCTGGTCTAGCGATTCCAGAACACGTGTACCTGCTCGAAGCCGGTCTCCAGGGTGAACAGGTCGCCGCTGTACTCCATGTCGCGGGCCATGGCGCGGTAGTCGATGTACATGGCCAGGTGCGGGGGAATGCTACTGGTTTCCTCGGTCAGTTCCTGGGCGTAGTCGGCCAGCGAGCTGTAGCAGCCGCAGTAATCTTCTTCGGCTGCCTTGCGCGCCTGCTCCAGGTCGTTGAAATGAGCGAGCAGGGCGCCGCCGAACTCGGGGTACTCCTCGATGAAACAAGCGATCTCATGGGCGTTTTCGAGGCCCTCGTATTCGCCGAGGCGGTAGCCGCCGAACCCCTCGAAGTCGTGGATGGCATACTCCTCCGCACCCTCGACGGGGGAGGCCGCCAGCATGGCACTGACCTGTGCCTGGATGTCGTCCAGCTCCAGGGTGGCATCGATCCAGACGCCATGCAGGTGACCGGCGTTGTAGGCGGCCAGGTCGGCAACGTAGATCCTGATTTCTTCGCTCATGGCTTTCGCTCCTTCGTCTTCAGGGTTCTGCGCTTGCGCTGCGCATGAACCCCTGCCGACTAGGGCGACTAAGGCGGTCGTGAAAAAATCAGGAAAAATCGCGGAGGCTCCACCCAGCGCAGCGGCCGGGTGGAAACCGTCTATTTTTCTTGATTTTGAGGGGGCAAGAACCCCTGCTCTTAAGCAAGGAAAGCGTCACCACTGGCTGGTGACGACATCCAGAACTGCCTGGCACTTACTCGGCGAGGCGAAATGCCGAGGCCATTCGGCCCTGCTCTTTGACGCTGATCCCGAGCTTCTTAGCCGCAGGCCGCCAGAGCAGTCGAACCTTGGTGCGAAAGTCTTCGATGATCTCCAGAGCGTCTTGCTGCTTGAGTCGGAAGTAACCAGCCACCGACAGGGCCAGGTCCAGGTCCTGCGCGTTGTCGGACTCGGAGACGTTGAGCTTCAGGCCATCGGCGTAGGGCACCGGATTCATGTCGTAGGCGGCGGAGAGCTGCCAGCCCTTGCCTGGGACGAGGATAAAACCATGGTTGCGCAAGTGGTCATCCGTGTTGCTGACCAGCATGTTGAAAACGATGCGCTTCCACAGCTCCTGCAAGTCGGCCTCTGGCGTGGCACCGTGGCGCATCAGTACCTCGGCGATTTCCAGGTAGCTGACGCCGGTTGAGTGGTCCTCGCCATCGATGTGCTCCGTCATGGTCATGGCAGAGGCGAAGTGCAGCCGCTCGCCTGTCGCGGTGCGGTCGAAGCGCTTGACCATGAAACAGTGATGCTGGCTGGCGTACTTCCCCGCAGTGGCCTCTGCCACGCGTAGACCGCAGGCGTTGGCGAGGATATTGACCACCATCTCCCAAGCGCCGACATCGTGTTCGTCGTTGTTGCTGGGGAACTTGGCGATCCACAGGGCGTTGTCCGGGTCTACCACGCTGGCCTTTGGTCGGGCGCCACCCAACGAGCCACCGGGGGCTATCAGCATCCTCAGCCAGTCCCGGCCGTCGCTCATGTCCTCGCCCTGTTCGAAGCGCCTGGACGCCTCCTCCAGCTCGCGCATGCTGGTCATCGGCGGTGCGGCCATGTCGTGGTGGTTGTCCAGAAACGGGCCATCGACATCAGTCTTGAAGCGAATGGCGCCCACACGGAAGCTGTCGTGCACGCCCAGCAGGTAGTCGGATTCGAACAGCTTCGAGCTTTCTGCAGCCACTCCAGTTCGCACATCCCGTTCATGCCGGCGTCGCATCAGCAAGCGCCCCCAGCGATCGGGCGAGGCGTCGGCGAAAAGGCCGAAGGTCGCGGCGCCCTGTGCAGGGAACTGACGGCCAGCGAAGGGCTGGAGTCTCGGGTCAAGCAATGCCTGATGTGCCAGGCCCGCTAGTGCCGAGTCGACGAATTCGAACTCGAATCGCTCGCTGCCGCGTGTGCGCCGGCAATGCAGGGTGCCAAGCTTCTGTGGACCAGCAAGCCCCGCCCAATCGGCGAAGACCAATATCTGGCTAGCCATCGAGCTCCCCCAGCAATTGGGCCGCCAGGTCGGCACCGGTGATGATTTTCTTATCAGCCGGTTGTGCCTTGGCAGTCGCCCGTTTGCCTGCGTTGGACGGCGGACGCTGGGATTTGGCGTCTGCCGGCTTAAGCGAGCTTGGTACAGTAGGGTTCTGGGGCCGTCGTTGAGGGGCGGGGTGGCTTGCAGCAGCCGTTGGGCTCCTGGCAGCCCGGGACTTTGCAGGCGACAGTGCCGTGTCCTGCAAGTGGCGGCCCAGTTCATCGTTCAGCGCGACCTGGGCGAGGTCTTTTTCCAGCCCCAGCACTTGTAGCACGGCCACATAGGCGCCGAGGGTCACGCCTGCACTGCCTTGCTCAAGAGACCTGAGGGTTGGCAAAGACATGCCGGCCCGTTCCGCCATCTGTTTGGCCGTGATCTTGCGCCGCTTGCGCGCGAGCATCAGACGCTCGCCGAGTGCCTCGAGCAGCCGATCTGTTGCGGGTAGCAGTGGGGCGGTTCGCTTTGCCATGGGAAAATATTTCTTCATAAATGTGAATAAAGTGAACTGATAATAGCATTTGTGCTACGGCTTGGGGGCTAGAGGTGACAGAAAAGAGGAATTATCGATTCACTATAGTTAAAATAATGAATTAATATTTTCATTTGTAGGTGTCTGCTACCGACTGGAAAGACTAAAAGCGGTCGTGAAAAAACAAGAAAATCGCGGAAGCTCCCACCCAGCGCAGCGGCCAGATGGAAGGCGTTGTTGACGAGCAGAAATACAGCCATGGCATGTCATAGCTAGCGCGAGAGGAAGGATACAAATTCTCGCTATGCGAACGACGCCCCAACCTGCAGGGTTGGCAGACGGCCGCTATCGAAATACTCTCCGATCACTGGGCTAACGAAGTGTGAACAGGCAGGAAGCTGACCCTATGCACTCCGTTAGCTCAGAACCTTCCTTCCTGGCTGTTTTAACAGGCCACTTCATTGGGCATTTGCCATGGCTCAGGTCAGCCCTGACAGCTCGCTTCGGCGAGCGTCAGGGTCTTTCTGTGGCTGAAGTGTTCACCAGTGGTATAGGTCTTTGCCTGCTCACCGCAGCCTTGGTGCGAGCAGATTCGCTGATGGATACGACTCAGGAAACCCACTTCAAAAGCTCGCCGTTCAATCGCGCAGGGAAGCAGGTCGCGTTCGGCAATCATCACTGCCCAGAGCCATCCGCTACGAGCATTATCGAGCCAGGTCTGGGCCAGCTTCACACCCTGGTTGAATGCCTGCCGGCAGTCCGCCGCCCAGGTGATCTCCATGCCTGGATGGCCGTCGTGTGGCGGAAGGCAGGTCATCACGCCCTTGCTCATCTGGCACCTCCTCGCACTTCGGAGAGAGCGCGGCGATAGAGCACGACCATCTCATCGAGCAGATCCAGAGCTGAGTAGGCGGCGATCCGGACACGCAGATCTGCCGGTTGCAAGCCGTCAGGTTCAGCCAGTTGATCCAGCAGACTACCGAGCATTACGCCGCGTAGTTCAGCCGCAGCTTCAGCGGGTAGGGGAGAGCGTTCGGATTCATGCAGCGGGCTTCGCTGCAGGGGGAAAGGTACAACGCAGGATTCGAACTCAGCCATGGCACACCTCCAGATCAGAGGTGGACAGCAAGACCAGCAGCCCAAGGCGGAGCTCTCGGGTAAAAAGGGGGTAGCGCATTCCTTATGCTCCTCGGACAGTTAGAGGAACCACCAGTGCCGTTTCGACTCGGAAATGGTGGCGAACCGTACGGGGGTCGAAATACCGGCGTCCGAGGGAACCGGCCAGGCAAAAGCCTGCCCCGCACGGCCCGCCATAGAAATGCAGTAGCTCGGTGAAACTAGCACCAGCTACACAGCTATGAACGCTGCCGCGCCCTCAGACAAAGCGGGTTTCGACTCCCGGCCGTGGGATTGACCACGACGGGCGCACTCTAGCCCGAGGGTTTCGGGATGGCAACCTACTGTGGCGTAGTTGAAGTGCTTGTTATCTGAGCGTTTGGAGGACGTTGTCCTCGAGCCAAGAAGATGGCCGGTCGGCCTGGTACAGGCCAAGCAGCGCTCGTCAGCGCGGAAGTGGGAGCATCCCAAGCATCTTGGGAAAAGGGCAGTGGCCGCGAGTGCCCAGTCCGGCCGGCATCCTTGCCCGATGCGAATCGGCCGGTGGGCAGCGGCGCGTCTATCCGGGGAGTTCAAGCAGGAGTCTCGGTCATCTAAGCGTTTCGACTTCTGCCAGAACAAGCGGGGCGAGAGGCAGGCGGGGCGTACCCCGCCTCTTGGTTGTTTACCTATAGGCGCCTGCTCTCCTCACAGAGCATTCACCAAGTGGCCGCCGTCCACCGCCAGTAGTGCGCCGGTCATAAAGGAGCCCGCGTCGCTGGCCAGCAGCAAGAAGGGACCGTTGAGTTCATCCAGTTGACCCAGACGTCGCATCGGTACGCTGTCACGGATATAGGCTTGGCCCTTCTCGACTTCGAAGTAGGTATCGTTCATCTCAGTCTTGAAATAACCCGGGGCGATAGCGTTGACCCGAATCTCGTGTCGTGCCAATTCAAGCGCCAGGGCCCGGGTCAGCTGTACTACGCCGGCCTTGGCCGCGCAGTAGTGGCTGAGTGCCTGGCCGACACGCACGCCGAGGATTGAGGAAATATTGATAATGCTGCCGCCGCGTCCGGCCTTCACCAGGCGCTGGCTGGCGCATTGCGCTGTGCGCCAGACGCCGTCGAGGTTGGTCGCCAGCATGTCGCGCCAGCTGTCCTCGCTCATCTCCAAGAAGCGCTGAGGGCTGCCGATACCGGCGTTGTTGATCAATACGTCGACGCAGCCGAATTGCGCCTCGGCGGCATCGAAAGCCGCCTCGACGCTGGTTCTGTCGGTGACGTCTAGGGCCACGGCCAGGGCCTGACCACCTTCCCACTGGATGTCCTCGGCCAGCTTGGCCAGGCGTTCGACCCGCCGTGCGCCGAGTACCACGCGTGCCCCGGCGCGACTCGCCACCTTGGCGAAGTGCGCGCCCAGGCCGCTTGAGGCTCCGGTGACCAGCACCGTCTTGTCGGCTAGGGAAAAGCGTTGGTCAGTCATAGCTTGTCCAGTCATGGTTGGGGCTCCCGGGATCAAAAGACTTCGAACAGGCCGGCGGCACCCATGCCGCCGCCGACGCACATGGTCACCACGACGTACTTGACGCCGCGACGCTTACCCTCCAGCAGGGCGTGGCCTACCATCCGCGAGCCGCTCATGCCATAGGGGTGGCCAATGGCGATGGCGCCGCCATTGACGTTCAGCCTGGCATTGTCGATGCCCAACTGGTCGCGGCAGTACAGCACCTGGCAGGCGAAGGCCTCGTTGAGCTCCCACAGGCCGATGTCGTCGACCGTCAGGCCGTGTTGCTTGAGCAGCTTGGGCACCGCGTACACCGGGCCTATGCCCATCTCCTCGGGCGCCAGGCCAGCCACCGCAATGCCTCGGTACAGGCCCAGAGGCTCGAGATTGCGCCGTTCGGCCAGGCGCGCATCCATCAGCACGCAGGCACTGGCACCGTCGGACAGCTGGCTGGCGTTGCCGGCACTGATGCAGCCGCCCTCGATCACTGCCTTGAGCTGCTGCAGGTCGTCCAGAGTCGTCTGTGGCCGGTTGCCCTCGTCCTGGCTCAGACTGACCTGCTGGTAGCTAACCTCGCCGCTGGTCTTGTCGGTCACGCTCTTAACCGTGGTGACAGGGATTATCTCGTCAGCGAACAGCCCGGCCTCCTGGGCTGCGGCGGTGCGCAATTGCGACTGCAGGGCGTAGGCGTCCTGGGCTTCGCGGCTGATGCCGTAGCGCTTGGCCACGTGTTCGGCGGTGTGCAGCATCGGCATGTAGGCATGAGTGGCGTGGCGCATGACGTTCTCGTCGCACTCGTTCAGGGCCCAGTCCATGTTGCGGGTCTGCACCGCGCTGATGTTTTCCTGACCGGCGCCGATGGTCACTTGCATGCCGTCGACCATGATTTGCTTGGCGGCGGTGGCGATCGCCATCAAGCCGGAGGCGCACTGACGGTCCAGAGTCTGCCCGCTGACCGAGAGGGGTAATCCCGCTGCCAATGCGCTCATGCGTCCGAGATTCCAGCCAGCGGTACCGCTGGGCATGGCAGTCCCCATCACCAGGTCCTCGATCTCGGCGGACTCGATGCCAGCGCGTTCGACCGCCGCGCGGATGGCGTAAGCGGCCATGCTCGGCGACTTGGTGTGGTTGAAGGCGCCACGGAAGGCCTTGCCGATAGGTGTGCGGGCGGTGGAAAGGATGACGGCTTCTTTCATGGTTCATATGTCCTGTATGAGATGGTGACAGGCGACCGCAGAGGCCGCCCGGGAACGATCAGCAGCGTTCAATGCGCGTCTTGTCGGTGGCGACTAGACGCGTCAGCAGGGGGGCCGGCTGCAGCCACATCTCGCCGTAGGAGCCGAGGTTTGCGCGGTAGTGTTCGATTCCTGCCAGGATCTGCTTCAGGCCGAGTTGCTCGGCATAGTGCAGCGGGCCGCCGCGCCAGGCCGGGAAACCGTAGCCGTTGACCCAGACGAGGTCGATGTCACTGCTGCGCAGGGCGATACCTTCATCGAGCAATTGAATGCCTTCGTTGATCAGCATGAACAGGCAGCGGTCGTGGATCTCCTGATCGCTGATGGTTCGCCGCGGAATCCCCAGTTCGGTGGCCAGTTGCTCGGCCAGAGCAATAACCTCGCCATCCTCCTGGCGCTCGCGGCCCTCGTAACGGTAGAAGCCGCTGCCGGTCTTCTGCCCGTAGCAGCCGCGCTCATACAGGGCGTCGGCCAGCTTGCAGTAGCTTGGGTCGTGGGCGATGGCCTCGCGACGCGACTCGCGCACCAGGTAGCCGACGTCGACACCGGCCAGGTCGTACATGGCGAACACCCCCATGGCCAGCCCCAGGTTGGTCAGCACCCGGTCGACCTGCGCCGGGCTGGCGCCCTCCAGCACCAGGCGGTGGGCCTCGCGGGCATAGGGTTCGAGCATGCGGTTGCCGATAAAACCGAAGCACACCCCCGAGACCACCGGGATCTTGCCGATCTTTCGGGCCAGCTTGAGGGTAGTGGCCAGCACGTCCGGCGCGGTCTCGGCGCCGCGGACGATTTCCAGCAAGCGCATGACGTTGGCCGGGCTGAAGAAGTGCAGACCGATCACGTCCTGGGGGCGGCGGGTGACCGCGGCGATCTTGTCGACATCCAGAGTCGAGGTGTTGCTGGCGAGGATGGCTCCGGGCTTACAAATCTCGTCCAGGGTGCGGAACACCTGCTGCTTGATCTCCAGGCTCTCGAACACCGCCTCGATCACCAAGTCGGCGTCGGCCAGGTCGGCATTGTCCAGGGTGCCGTAGAACAGCTCCATGCGTTGTTCCAGTTGCGCCTGGCTGAGCTTGCCGCGCTTGACGCTGATCTCGTAGTTCTTGCGGATCTGCGCCAGACCGCGGTCCAGGGCCTCGCGCTTGAGCTCTAGGAGTGCCACCGGGATGCCGGTGTTGGCGAAGTTCATGGCGATACCGCCGCCCATGGTGCCGGCGCCTATCACCGCGACCTTACGGATCGGTCGTAGTGCAGTGTCGGTGGTGACGCCAGGGATCTTCAGTGCCTCGCGTTCGGCGAAGAACAGGTGGCGCAGGGCCGCCGATTGCGGCGAGGCCAGGGCCTGCTGGAACAGCTCCTGCTCCTTGGCCAGACCGGCCTCCAGGGGCAGCTGACAGGCGCCCTGTACTGCGCTCAGGGCCAGTTGTGGGGCCACCCGACCTTGCCAGCGGCTGGTTTGTCGAGCGGCATAGGCACGAAAGTAGTCGTCTCCGAGGCCTGCCGCAGGTTCAGCGCGGGGCCATGCCGGTTGGGGCTGGGCTGCGTCGGCCAGCAGCTCGCGGGCAAAGGCGCAGGCGCTATCGAGCAGATTATCCTTACCGCCGCTCAAGCGATCGACCAGACCCAGCTCATGGGCCTTGCCGGCACCCAGTTGCTCGCCGGAGAGGATCAGCTGCAGGGCTTGCTCGGCACCGACCAGACGGGGCAGGCGCTGGGTGCCGCCGGCGCCAGGAATCAGGCCGAGAAGGATTTCCGGCAGGCCCAGGCGTGCCTTGGGTTCGGCCACGCGGTAACCGCAGGCCATGGCCAGTTCCAGGCCGCCGCCCAGAGCCAAGCCACCGATGGCGGCGACTACCGGCTTGTCGAGGCTTTCCAGCTCGTCGAGCAGGGCGGGCAGGGCCGGCTCGGCCCAGGTGAAGTCACTGCCGAACTCGCCGATATCGGCGCCGGCGCTGAAAGGCAGGTCATGGCCATGCAGCACCAGGGCCTTGACTGTCGGGTCGGCGGCGGCCTGGCGGCAGGCCTGCGCCAGTTCCTGGCGCAGGCCATGGCCAAGGGCGTTGACCGGTGTGCGATTGAGGCCAATCAGGGCCAGTTCGTTGTCGCGGGCGTAGTGGATCAGGCTGTACATCTAGGGAGCCCCATAGTCGGTAGAGAGTCAGAACCAGGCGTCTTGCATGTCGAAGCAGGTGCGGTTGGCGGAACTGAGCAGACGCGCCTGAACTTCCACCTGGGCCAGCTCCCATTCCATGAAATAGCGCGCGGCCTGCAGCTTGCCGCGGTAAAAGTCGTGCTCGCTGCCGTTGGCACCTGCTGCCAGGGCGCGGCTGGCGACCAGCGCCTGGCGTAGCCAGATCCAGCCGACCAGCACCCGGCCGAACAAGTCCAGGTAGGTGGTGGCATTGGCCAGACCCGGGTCGGGGTTGGCGGCCACCTGGCCCTGCAGCTCGGCAGTTACCTGGCGCAGGATGCCGAGGGCGTCGCCCAAAGCCGCAGCTAAGGGGGCGCAGTCGGTCAGGCCGTGGGCGGTAGTCAGGCTGCGCTCGACCTCGTCGATGAACAGGGTGAAACCTTCGCCGCCGCGCGGGCCCAGCTTGCGCGCCAGCAGGTCGATGCCCTGAATGCCCTCGGTGCCTTCGTGAATGGGGTTCAGGCGGTTGTCGCGGTAGTACTGCTCCAGCGGGTATTCGCGGGTGTAGCCGGCGCCGCCGAGCACCTGGATGCCCAGATCGGAGGCGATCACGCCATAGCGCGACGGCCAGGTCTTGACCATGGGCGTGATCAGGTCGAGCAGCTCGGCGGCCTGCTGGCGCAGGCTGGCCTCGGGCGCGCTGTGGCTGTCTTCCACCAGGCTGCTGGCATACAGACACAGGGCCAGGCTGCCTTCGGCATAGACCTTCTGCATCAGCAGCATGCGCCGCACGTCGGCGTGCTCGACGATGCGCACCTGGGGCGTCCTCGGATCCTTGCTGGAGGCCAGGCGACCCTGGGGGCGTTCGCGGGCATAGGCGAGGGCATGGATGTAGCTCTGGTAGGCCAGGCAGGCCGCGCCCAGGCCGACGCCGATGCGTGCCTCGTTCATCATCTGGAACATATAGGCCAGGCCCTGGTGCGGCGCGCCCACCAGATAGCCGACCGCTCCTTCCCGCTCGCCGAAACTGAGCACGGTGGAGGTGGTATTACGGTAGCCCAGTTTGTGCAGCAGGCCGGCCAGGGCCACATCGTTGCGCGCGCCGAGCTGTCCTTCGTCGTCCACCAGGACCTTGGGCACCAGGAACAGCGAGATGCCCTTGGCCCCGGCCGGCGCGCCCTCGATGCGTGCCAGCACCATGTGCACGATGTTCTCGGTCAGCTCATGGTCGCCGCCGGAGATGAACATCTTCTGCCCGAACAGCCGGTAGCTGCCATCCGCCGCTGGCCGCGCGAGCGTGCGCAGGTCACCCAGGGCCGAGCCCTGGCCGGGCTCGGTGAGGGCCATGGTGCCGCTGAAGCGACCGGCCAGCATGGGCGCGAGGAAGCGCGCCTGCAACTCGGGGGCGGCGAAGCTCTTGATCAGGTTGGCCGCGCCAATGCTGAGGAAGGGGTAGGCGGTGGTGGATATATTGGCCGCATTGAAATAGGCCATGCAGGCGCGCAGCAGGACTTCCGGCAGCTGCAGGCCGCCGTCGGCGAAGTCGTGGTGGGCGGCGAGAAAGCCGGCCTCGGCGAAGGCATTCCAGGCGGCCTGGGTTTCCGGGATCAGGGTGATCCGTTGGCCGTCGAAGGTCGGCTCGTTGGCATCGCCTTTCTGGTTGTGCGGGGCAAAGTACTGCGCGGCGATTTCCCGGGCGGTGTTCAGGGTGGCGTCGAACACCTCGCGGTCGTGCTCGGCATAGCGCGGGCGCTGCAGCAGCGCCTCGCTGTCGAGCAGTTCGTAGAGTTGGAAACGCAACTCGCGCTCGTTAAACAACAGGTCGGTCATGGTGCCTCACACTAGGGTTGAGCGAATAAAAAAGGCCGCCGTGGGACGGCCAAAAACACTTCGACTGGAGCATTGCAGGGAGTCGGAGTGCGTCGATTGGGATCAGCGCGCGAAGGCGGCGTCGGGGATGTCCATCAGGTTGGCGCTGCCGCTCCCGATCAATTCGCGGTGCAGCGTCGCCCTGGGCAGCAGGCGCTGCAGGTAGAAACGTGCGGTTTCGCGCTTGCCCAGGTAGAACTCGCGCTCGCTGCTGCCGGCGTCCAGTTGGCGCTCGGCCAGGGCGGCGGCGCGCAGCCAGTAGTAGCCGACCAGGCAGTAGCCGGCGAGCATCAGGTAATCGAAGGCGCTGGCGCCAACCAGGTCGGCATCGTCACCCTGGTGCTGGCTCAACCAGAGACTGACCTGGCGCCAGGCGGCGATTTGCCGAACCAGCGGTTGTGCCAGAGCAGTAGGTGCCTGGTCGGAGTTGCAGAAACTCTCGATTTCGGTGAGCAGCTCATTCAGCGCCTCGCCGTTGTCGGCCAGCACCTTGCGGGTCAGCAGATCTAGGCCCTGGATGCTGTTGGTGCCTTCGTAGATCGAGGTGATGCGCACGTCGCGGGCGATCTGCTCCATGCCCCATTCGCGGATGTAGCCATGCCCGCCGAACACCTGGATGCCCAGTTGCGCGGCCTCGTTGCCGGCCTCGGTGAGGAAGCCCTTGGCGATCGGCGTGAGCAACGCCAGACGGCGTTCGGCCGTGGCGCGATCGTGGGCCGAGGCGCCGTGGTGCAACACATCGACCAGTTGGGCGCAGGCGTAGGTGAGCATGCGTCCGCCCTCGGCATAGGCCTTCTGGGTGAGCAACATGCGCCGCACATCCGGGTGGGCGACGATCGGATCTGCTGGCTGCTCGGGCCGCAGGCGCGGTGTGGCGCGCATCTGTATCCGTTCGCGGGCATAGCGGAGGGCTCCCTGGAAGGCAGCCTCGGCGTGGCCCTGGCCTTGCTGGGCCACGGCCAGGCGCGACTCGTTGATAAAGGTGAACATGGCATTCAGACCACGGTTGGCCTCGCCCAGTAAGTAGCCGCTGGCATTGTCGAAGTTCAGCACGCAGGTGGCGTTACCGTGGATGCCCAGCTTGTGCTCGATCGAACCGCAGCTGACGCCGTTGGCCGCGCCCAGGCTGCCGTCGAGGTTGACCGCGATTTTCGGTACGAGAAACAGCGAGATGCCCTTGACCCCGGCTGGGGCGCCTTCGATGCGCGCCAGCACCAGGTGCAGGATGTTTTCGGTCAGGTCGTGTTCGCCGGCGGAGATGAACATCTTGCTGCCGCTGATGGTGTAGCTGCCGTCGGCCTGAGGCTGAGCGCGGGTGCGCAGCAAACCGAGGTCGGAACCGCAATGAGCCTCGGTCAGGCACATGGTGCCGCTCCAGCGCCCCTCGATCAGCGGCGGCAAGAAGCGCTGCTTGAGTGTCTCCTCGGCATGCGCGCTGAGGGTGCTGATGGCGCCGCCGCTGAGGTTGCCGTACATGGTCCAGGCATGGTTGGCGCTGAACAGCAGCTCGCTGATCACGCTGCCCAGGGATGGCGGCAGGCCCTGGCCGCCGTAGGCCGGATCCTTGTCCAGGGCCAGCCAGCCATTGGCGGCGAACTGACGATAGGCCTCGGCGAAGCCGGGCGGGGTGCTGACCTGGCCGTCCTGCCACTGGCAGCCATGTTGGTCGCCCACCGGGTTGAGCGGCGACAGCACGTCCTCGGCGAACTTCGCGCCTTCCTCGACTATGGCGTCCAGGGTCTCGCGCTCGAGAGGCTCGCAACCCTGCAGTTGCTGATAATGGCTGGGCAGGTCGAGCAGCTCGTGGACGACGAAGCGGATGTCACGTTGAGGAGCTTGATAGACGGGCATGGGGCGATCCTTGAATCAACAAAGGCATGCCCGGATTGTTAACCCGGCAGGAGGTAGTACGCGTCCAACCGGGGATGGATTTGCGGGTGGAAAAGTACGAACAGGTGGGTGGAGTTCATTCCAGCAGCCTGAGCTCACGCGCCGCACGCAAGGCTGCTTCGCGGTCACCGGCGTCGAGTTTGCGGAACAGGTTGTTGATGTGGGTCTTGACCGTGCTCAGGCTGATGAACAGCGCCTCGGCGATCTGCTGATTATTCTGTCCCCGGGCCATGCGGCGCAGCACATCCTGCTCGCGGCGGGTGAGGGGCTCGATCAGACTGTGTGCGTCGTCCTCGCTCCGCAGCCCGCGCAGCAGTGGGGCGAGGCGTTCGCGGGATGGCGGCTGATCCAGGCCGAGCTGCTGGCGGGTCTGCGGCAGCAGCAATTGGCGCAGGAGGTCGGCCAGCTCGCGGCCTTCGTTATGCAGCAACTGACCGAAGCCGTGCCGCTCGGCCAACCGCAGGGCATGATCGAGGCTGCGCAGGGCTGCTGGCGTGTCATCCTGATCTTGGTTTAGGGCTGTTTCCAGCAAAAGCCGCTCCAGTTGCAGACGCAGATTGTGCTCGGCCTCTGCCTGTTCGCGCAGGTTGGTGATGATCTGCCGTGCAGCCTCGTGCTGGCCCAGGTGGCGCTGAACCCAGGCATAGGCCAGCCACTCCTCGGGTTGCAGATCCTCGCCGTAGCGGCGGTGGCACCAGTGCCACTCCTCCAGCCAGAGTAGGACAAAGTCCTGGTCCTGTTCGCGCAACGCTAGGCGCACGCGCCAGGCGCCGGCCAGGCGGTAAAGGCTGAATAGCTGGTACTGGCTGGCTAAACGGCGGGCCTCGTCCCAGCGGGCCAGGGCCTGGCGATGCTTTCCTTGGGCAGCGTACAAGCAGGCTTGGTGGTGGAAAACCCAGGGCAGTCCGGCGCAGTGGGGAAAATCCATGGCCACCGTCTCGGCCTGGCTCAGGCACTGCTGGGCCTGGCCCAGCTGGTTTTGTTGCAGCAGCAGCAACCCCTGGCCGAGGTGACGAAACAGTTCGTAGAAGTTGCGCGAGGTGTTCGCCGGCCGCTCGTCGTTCAGATGGTGCAGACGCCGGCTGGCGGCTTCCAATTGTCCCCGGGCCAGCTCGATCTGGCCGAGGAGCAGCTGCAACAGGTTGGTGTAGCCGCTGAAGCCGAAGCCTTGCAGCTCCTCCAGAGCCTGGGCTCCTTCGCGGTGCGCCTCGGTCAACTGGCCGAGGGCGAATAGGCAGCTGGCGCGGTTGAAGTGCAGCACCGAACCGGCCGCGTTGTGCTGGGGGTAGTGTTGCAGCGCTTGGCTTGCCAGTGTCAGGCCGTGTACCAGGTTGCCTCCGAGAAATGCCAGTCGGCTGCGCAGGAACGCGATGGTCTGGTGGATGCGTTCGGGGTGGCGAGTCACACCTTCATGGCGCAGCAGGTCTTGCAGGCGTTGCAGGCAGATGCGCGAGCGGGCGAAGTCGTTGGTGACGATGACGGTGGAGGCTTCGGTGACGGCCAGGGTGAAATGATCGCCGCCACTCTGCTCGGATTGCTCGGCGAGGAAGTCGACTATGGCGTTGACCTGTCCTTCGCGCAGCAGGGCGAAACAATGGCGCTCGACGGTCGCCAGCATCGCATTGAAGTCCTTGGCCCGGCCGAATTGGTAGATGGCCTCCGCGTATCGCTGGTGTTCTAGCAGCCAGGCTGCGCCCCGCAGATGCAATTCGCGTAATTTCTGCGGGGCGCGCCTGCGTAGGCGCTGGTAGAGGCTGTTGCGCAGAGCCGGATGGTAACGGTATTCCAGTTCTTCGCCGGGACATTGCTCGATAAACAGGTCGGCGCGCTGCAATTGGCGGATCAACTGGCTGGCCTCGGCGTAGTCGCTGAGGCTGCGTGCCAGGCGCGTATCGAAGGCCTGAACCACCGAGGTGCGTTCGATAAAGGTCTGCAGCTGCGGCGGCAGTTGGCGCAGCAGTTCCTCATGGAGGAACTGTGCCACATCGGCATAGGCCTTGAGGGTGACCGTGCGCAGCGCCTGGGGATTGTCCGGGACGGCCTGTTCTCGATAGGCGGTTAGCCAGAACAGCACTCCGCTGATCCAGCCCTCGCTGCCGGCGCGCAGTTGGTAGATAGCGTCGGTGTTCAACTCGACGCCGCGGGCGCTGGCCAGTTGACGGGTTTCCTCGCTGTCCAGAGCCAGGTCGCGGGCATCCAGCAGGCACAGCCGTTCGTCTCGGCGCAGGTGGCTGAGTGCCAGACGTGGCAGACCTTCGCTGGCGCCCAGCAGTTGCAGGCCCGCGGGGGCGAAGCGCAGCAACTGGTCGAGATACTGACAGGCGCGGCTGGAGCGCAGCAACTGCAGGTCGTCGAGGATCAGGGTGAAGGCTTCGCCGCGCCGCGCCAGGCGATTCAGGATGGTGTTCCACAGGCCGTCTTCATCGGCACCGAGGGAAGGGTGCTCGAGCGGTCCCAAACCCAGGGACGCGTGCAGATGCAGGAGCAGGCGCAAGGGCTGGTTGTCGGCTCGGGTGAGACGCAACCAGGACCAGGAGCCTGACAGGCTGTGGGCGTACTGGCTGAGCAGGCAGCTCTTGCCATAGCCGAGCGGTGCGCACAGCAGGACCAAGCGGCCGGCCTGTGAATGAGCGTCGGTCAGGCGCCGGATCAGGTGTGGACGCATCAGTGCCTTGGCCGGTGGAGGCGGCGGGCGCAACTGGCTCTCATTGATAAGGAAGGTCATCGTTGGTGAGCTATCCGGCTGGACAAGGGGGCTAGGGCCCAGCCATGACTGGACCAGTTCGATCTTCGCATTAACCCATTCTCATATCTCCAGCCAGGCAGATATCTGGCCATTACTACCAGCAATCTGACCGTAGCGATCACGGACAGCACAGGGGACTGCGGCCACTATCCGCCGTGCAACGGATAGCTCGGCCTCCCTCACTCCCCTTGGTGTTTCCGGCCCGCCGTTGCTGCACGCCAACAAAAATAACAAGTCTGGAGTAGTTGATGACAAGCAAGATGTCCTCACCCCCCGTTGCGCGTCTGGCCCTGGCCATAGCCGTTGCGAGCGGGGCCGTCAGCAGTGCCCATGCAGTGGATTTCAGCCTCGGCGAGATCGAAGGCAAATTCGACAGCCAGTTGTCCGTCGGCGCTAGTTGGGCCGTGCGGGGCGCCGACCCCGACTTCATCGCCGTGGCCAATGGTGGCAAGGCTTCCGCGCGAACTTCTGATGACGGTCGTTTGAACTTCAAGAAGGGCGAGAGCTTCTCCAAGATTTTCAAGGGCATCCATGACCTGGAGCTGCGCTACGGCGACAGCGGCGCTTTTTTCCGCGGCAAGTATTGGTACGACTTCGAGCTGAAGGACGAGCACCGCCTGCTCTACGACATCAGCGACGACAACCGCAAGGAGGGCGCGCAATCATCCGGCGCCCAATTGCTCGACGCTTTTGTCTATCACAACTACAGCCTTGGCGATAACCCGGGGTCCATCCGCCTCGGCCGGCAGGTCGTCAGCTGGGGTGAAAGCACCTTCATCCAGAACTCCATCAACAGCATTAACCCGGTGGATGTCGCGGCCTTCCGCCGGCCCGGAGCGGAGATCAAGGAAGGTCTGATTCCGGTAAGCATGCTCTACCTGTCCCAGGGGCTGAACGACAACCTGTCTCTGGAGGCTTTCTACCAGTTGGAGTGGGACCAGACGGTCGTCGACAACTGCGGCACCTTTTTCTCCACCACCGATGTGGTGGCCGATGGTTGCGACAAGTTGGTTATAGGCGGCAACGACTTCAATCCCGACCCCGCGGCTGGCTACACCTTCCTGTCTCGCGTAGGCGATCGTGATGCCCGCGATCAGGGGCAGTATGGGATGGCGTTGCGTTGGTACGTGCCGGAGCTTAACGACACCGAGTTCGGCTTTTATGCTCTCAACTACCACAGCCGTCTGCCGGTGTTCAGCACTCAGGCCGGCAGCACCGCGCGCAACCCCGCCACCGGGGCGGTACAAGCGCAATACTTCATCGAGTACCCCGAAGACATCCGGCTCTACGGCCTGAGCTTCCAGACCAACATCGGCGGTACCTCGGTCAGCGGCGAACTTAGCTACCGGCCCAACATGCCACTGCAAATCAACAGTACGGATCTGACCCTGGCTGCGCTGTTCCCCAACCCTGCTATGGGCAATCCGCTCTACGCCAGCGGGCATGCCCAGCCGGTTGTGGGCAGCGACATTCATGGCTACGAACGCAAGCCGGTCACCCAGGCCCAGGTCACGGTGGTGCACTTCATCGACCGGGTGCTTGGCGCCAGTCGCCTGACTCTGGTGGGCGAGGCCGGTTACAACCATATCGCGGGGCTGTCCTCGGCTGACGGTGACGACCTGCGTTTCGGTCGCGATTCCATCTATGGCCAGGGGCAATTGTCTGGTGCATTGAACGGTGCTGTCTGTCAGGGCTTGTTCAATACCGCCAACCCCGGTGAGTGCAACACCGATGGCTTCTTCACCAGCAACTCCTGGGGCTATCGCCTACGCGCCAGCGCCGACTACAGCAACGTCTTCGCCGGTATCAACCTGACACCGAGTATCGCTTGGTCCCATGACGTGGATGGTTACGGCCCCAACTTCAATGAGGGGGCCAAGGCTATCAGCCTTGGTCTGAATGCCGATTACGACAACCGCTACACCGCCGGCCTCAACTACACCGACTTTTTTGGCGGTCACTACAACCCGGTCACTGACAGAGACTTCGTGTCTCTGAGCTTTGGTGTGAGTTTCTGAGCCGTAACCCCCGAGGTAGATCCGTAATGAGAATGAATAAATTGTTGTTCAAAAGCGCTTTCTGCTTGACGCTGATGACAGGGACGGCCATCGCCAAAGTCACTCCAGAGGAGGTGCAGCGCCTGGGTACCGAGCTAACGCCGTTGGGGGCAGAGCTTGCGGCCAATGCAGATGGCAGTATTCCTGCCTGGACCGGTGGCTTGGCGGCGGACGCCGGTCAGTTGGATGGAGGCGGTTTCCTCAGCGACCCCTTCGCTGCGGAAAAACCACTGTTTGTCATCACTGCGGCAAATGTCGAGCAGTACAAAGATAAGTTGTCGTCCGGCCAGCTGGCAATGTTCAAGCGCTATCCGGACACTTACCGCATGCCGGTCTACCCGAGCCACAGAACTACGTCCGTGCCGGAAGAGGTCTATCAGGCGGCGAAGAAGAGCGCCGCGAGTACCGAAGCGATCGCGGGGGGCAATGGTCTGGGGGCGTTTTCCGAGAGTCGCTATTACGCCTTTCCGATCCCCAAGAGTGGGGTGGAAGTACTCTGGAACCATGTAACCCGCTATCGCGGTGGCAATTATCGCCGAGCCATCATTCAGGCCACGCCGCAAGCCAATGGCAGTTTCACTCCAGTCCGGTTCGTCGATGAGCTCGCGTTTCCTGCCGACATGGGCGACCTCGATACGGACAAGGCGCAAAACCTCCTGTTTGTCTACAAGCAGGTCATCGACGCACCGGCACGGCTGGCTGGGAACGTATTGTTGGTCCATGAAACCATCGACCAGGTAAAGGAGCCGCGCCTGGCCTGGCTGTACAACGCCGGTCAGCGTCGGGTTCGGCGTGCACCACAGGTCTCCTACGACGGCCCCGGCAACGCGGCTGACGGCATGCGCACTGTCGATAACTTCGACATGTTCAACGGCGCCCCCGACCGTTATGACTGGAAGTTGGTCGGCAAGCGCGAAATGTATGTGCCCTACAACAGTTACAAGCTTTCCTCGACGGCACTCAAGTACGACGAGATCCACCAGCCTGGCCATATCAATCAGGACTTGACGCGTTATGAGCTGCATCGTGTGTGGGAGGTAGAGGCTACGCTCAAGCCGGGTCAGCGGCACATATATTCGAAGCGCTCCCTGTACTTCGATGAAGACAGCTGGATGATCGTGCTGGCTGACCATTACGACGGTCGTGGCCAATTGTGGCGATCTGCCGAGGGGCACAATCTGCAGCACTATATCCAGGGCACCCGCTTGTATGTGGCCGAAGCACTCTATGACTTGGTCTCGGGGCGTTATTTGACGCTCGGTCTGAGCAATGAAGAAAAGCAGAACGTCCAGTTCCTCGACAAGGTCAGCGCAAACAACTTTACCCCCGCTGCCTTGCGCTCCAGCGGTATCCGCTAAGTCTCTGGCCTGTTGTTTTGGCGAATCATGAGGCTATCCCGGCAGAGCGCCGGGCTACCTTCATCCGCCTCGTCTCTACATGGGGCTTAAAAATTTCGTGTATCGGGAGATACTGAATGTTTGAATCTGATCAACATCTCCAGTCATTCTACATCGATGGCGAGTGGCGGCAGGCCAGTGACCAGTGCCTTCGCCAGGCTGTGATCAATCCAGCCAATGGCGAGGTTTCCGGGTATATCGCCCTGGCCGGGGAAGCGGAGGTCGATGCTGCCATCGAGGCGGCACAGCGCGCTTTTCCTCTCTCCGCCAGCACCTCCCGCGAGCAGCGTCTGGAGCTTTTGGAGAACATTTGTCGCATCTACGAGCGGCGCCTGGACGACATCGCCGCCGCGATTTCCTTGGAGATGGGGGCTCCGCTGGAGGCTTTGTCCCGCCCGCTGCAGGCGCCGGCCGGGCTCTGGCACTTTCAGACGGCCAAGGCGGTGCTGGAGAACTTCGCCTTTCAGCGTCGTCAGGGTAGCACCGAGGTGGTGCGTGAACCGATTGGGGTCTGCGCGCTGATCACCCCCTGGAACTGGCCGATGAACCAGTTGGTGTGCAAGGTCGCCCCGGCGCTGGCGGTGGGTTGCAGCATCGTCCTCAAACCGAGCCAGAACTCCCCCTATTCGGCGACTATTCTCGCCGAGATCCTCGACGAAGCCGGTGTACCCAGAGGCGTGTTCAACATGCTCAACGGCCAAGGAGCGAAGCTCGGCGAGCAACTGGCCAGCGATCCGCGTATCGACATGGTGTCCTTCACCGGTTCCAACGGGGTCGGCGCACAGCTCTCGAGGGCCGCGGCCAGCACTATCAAGCGCGTATCGCTAGAGCTTGGAGGGAAGTCCGCCAACCTTATCCTCGACGATGCTGACCTTGAGCAGGCAGTCACTCAGGGCGTGCGCAGCATGATGAGCAACAGTGGGCAGACCTGCATCGCCCCGTCAAGGATGCTGGTGCCGGCGACGCAGCTTGAGCGCGCAGAGGCCATCGCCGCTGCCGTGTGCGCTGAGCTGGGCCTTGGCGATCCCTTTGTTGGCAGCACCGAGGTTGGGCCGATCGCCCACCAGCGGCAGTTCGACAGCGTGCAGCGGCTAATCGCACTCGGCATGACGGAGGGCGCGCGACTGGTCTGTGGTGGTCTTGGCAAGCCCCAGGGGCTGGAGCGGGGGCTGTTCTGCAAGCCGACGGTGTTCAGTGCAGTGGACAACCGCATGACCATTGCCCGCGAGGAAATCTTCGGCCCGGTACTGTGCCTGATTCCCTATCACGACCTCGACGAGGCCATCGCCATCGCCAATGACTCGATCTACGGCCTGTCCGGTTATGTGCAGAGTGCCAGTGCCGAACGCGCCCGTGCGGTCGCCCTGCGCCTGCGCACCGGCAGCGTGCACCTCAACGGCGCGTCGATCGACCTGACGGCGCCGTTCGGCGGATATAAGCAGTCAGGTAACGGCCGCGAATGGGGCGAAGCCGGCTTCGAGGAGTTCCTCGAGACTAAAGCAATACTGGGCTGCATCTGATACTCCATGTGTGGCAGCCCTCTTCTTAACACCGGCTTCGGCCGGTGTCTTTTTGAGGATTTCCGTACAGGTCAGCTAGTGTGGCTCTCGCGCCAACGTTTGCGCGCATGCAGATATGCCGTGGTTTCGCTATAGCCAAGCCGCTCGGCGATCTGCGCTCTGTTCAGTCCTTGTAACTCCAGGCTTTGGTCCAGCTCGGCGCGGACCAGATCGAGAACTTGGCGAAAGCTGAAGCCTTGGTCCGTCAGGCGGCGGCGTAAGGTTCGTGGGCTCTGGTGCATGGTCTCGGCCAGGCTTTCGAGGCTTGGGGTTACTCCGCTTATGAGTGTTTGTCGGATTTGAGCGGCCACCTTGCCGGCCCAGCCGTCGAGTTGGCGACGCTGGGCTATACGTCGATCAAGTTCGCTGAAGATGACTTCGACCAGCCCTCTGTTACTACCTTGCATAGGTAGCTTCGCGGTCGCGGGGGCGTACAGTAGGCGATTGTGTGGGCAATTAAACTCAACTGAATCGCCAAAGTATCGAGCATATTCTTGATAATAAAAGGGACGAGCATGTTTGAATTGAGCTCGCTGCGGGAAAATATGTTGGCCGGTGCCGCGACGCAGCATGGTGAGCGACATCACCGAGTAGTGTTCAGTGATATAACGCACGACTTCGTCGGGAGCCTCGATATTGATTTCCACACCGATCAATCCTCCATCCTCCACTCGATGAATTCTGTCCATTTCTGAGGCCAGTCGGGCATATTTTTCCCATACTAAAAACGAATCTCCGGCCTTTTCGAGGAACTGAGTTATATACGCCAGAACATGCCAATCCTGCGGCGTGAAGTGTTCGAACAAGTGCAGGCCAATGGCTGGGTCGATTTGAGCGGCGCGCTGCCAAAGTTGTTCCAGTTCAACCAGGCTGAAATCCCGCTCCGTTTCACCTTTTAACTTGAGATAGCGTTCCAGGATTCTGCCCATCGAGCCACGATGAAAACGCGTGATCTGTGGTTTGACCGTTTCTCCCGAAATTTTGGCCGATTCCCGCATGGTCTTAATTCTCTGGCTGGCTTCTTATTAGAGGGGCGGATGTTCTGCTGAGGTACCTCAGTTAGCCAGAAGGTTTTGACGAAAACAATGAGTGTCGCGTTACGGTGGTAATTACCGAAACGACGTCCCCTCATCGTTCTGAGCCCCCGGCAGCCATGGTGCCTGAACCGGGTTCAAGAACAAGTCCAGCTTGGGCCTATAACCCGAAGCATGCGGAGGCGTGATGCCGGTCGAGCCGACCAGCCGGCGTAAATGACACGGCGTATGCCAGCTCTCTGGAGAAGGGTATGCCGTGGTGGTGCGGTTACCCATACACCTCTGCCTGCCGGGCGGAGAGAGGAAAACAAGATGAAGCGCTTGAGTAAGTCACCCCGTAGTCTCAACGGCCTCACTGGCCTGGCATTGGCCGCCCTGTTGGCCGGGGCCCCAGGCATAGTGCCCCATGCTGCGGGCAACAGCGAAAAGGCAGCCCCTGCCGTAGATGGGCATTTCGATGTCAAGGGCAAGGCGCCATCGGTGTTTACCGCCAAACTCCAGAGCGAATTGCGCAAGAGCTCCGCCTTCCAGGATGAGCGCGACTTTGAGGAGTCCAAAAGAGGCTTTATCGCCGCTCCGCCCTACAAGCAGATCAAGGCCGAGGCCGGCCACGTAGCCTGGGACATGGGCAGCTACGAGTATCTGCTCAAGGGCAAGCAGTTCGACAGCATCCACCCGTCGCTGCAGCGTCAGGCCACGCTCAACATGGCTTATGGCCTATACGAGGTGGTACCCGAGCGTATCTATCAGGTGCGCGGCTTCGATCTTGCCAATATCACCTTCATCAAAGGTGATACCGGATGGATCGTCTTCGACACGCTGACAACCAAGGAAACAGCCAAGGCCGCGCTCGACTTCATCAACGCAACGCTTGGCGCGCGTCCGGTGGTCGCAGTCGTCTATTCGCACTCCCATGGGGATCATTTCGGTGGGGCGCATGGCGTAGTGGACGTAGAGGACGTGAAGAGCGGTAAGGTCCCGGTCATCGCCCCCGTAGGCTTCATGGAGCACGCCGTCGCCGAGAATGTGTACGCCGGCAATGCGATGATTCGGCGGATGTTCCTTCAGTACGGCTCTATGTTGCCGCGTAGCCCCTACGGTCACGTCGACCAGGCCATCGGCAAGAACGTTGCCGTCGGTACCATGGGGCTGATCCCGCCGACTCGGTACATCGAGAAAGACTTCGAAACCCTGACGATTGACGGTGTGATCATGGAATTCCAGAACACGCCCGGAACCGAAGCCCCGTCGGAGATGAACACCTGGTTCCCGCAATTCAAAGCCTTCTGGGCGGCTGAGAACATCGTAGGCACCATTCACAACATATATACGCTGCGCGGCGCGCTGGTACGCGATGCTCTGCTGTGGTCGAAGAATATCAACGAGGCGTTGTACCGTTACGGCACTCGCGCCGACTACATGTTCGCTTCCCACAGCTGGCCGCGCTGGGGTAATGCGCGCATCCAGGAGGTCATGCGCGCGCAACGCGATGCCTATGCCCACCTGAACAACAATGTCCTGAACCATGCCAATCAGGGCGTGACCATTAACCAAATCCACAATGTCTACAAGCTGCCCAAGAGCCTGCAGGAAAACTGGGCGGCACGCAGCTATCACGGTTCCGAGGAGCACAACAGTCGCGCCGTGATCAATCGCTACTTGGGGTATTGGGATGGCAATCCGGCGACCCTGACGCCCCTGTCTCCCGAGGAGTCGGCTCCGCTTTACGTGGAGATGATGGGCGGTGCCGAGAAGATCCTGACCAAAGGCCGCGAACTGTACGAGAAGGGCGAATACCGGCAGGTCGCGGAGCTGCTCGACAAGCTGGTCCAGACCGAGCGTGGAAACCGGGCCGCCAAAGATTTGCTGGCCGACGCCTACGAGCAGATCGGCTATCAGAAGGAAAGCTCCAGCCTGCGCAATACCTTCCTTGCTGCTGCCTATGAGCTGCGCAACGGCATTCCCAAGGGCGCCGTGCTTAAGGCTGATGGGCCGGACACCATACGCGGCATGTCCACTGGGCTGTGGCTCGATGTCCTTGGCGTACGGTTGAACAGCAACAAGGTGGAGGGCGTGCAGGCGATCATCAATCTGCATACGCCCGACAATGGTGAGCAGTTCGTCCTGGAGCTGAGCAATGCCACCCTCACCAATATCCGCGGTCAGCAAGCATCCAACCCCGACCTGAGCATTACCGTGAATCGCCGCGAGCTGGAGTCGGTTATGAGCGGAACGGCCAGTTTCGACGACCTGCTCAAGGCGGGCAAGGCGACCTTCGTCGGCGACCGCAAACCTCTCGATCTGCTGCTCACATCACTGGATAGCTTCACCCCGGACTTCGAGCTGTTGCCTGGCACCAAGACCGACTAGCCGGGGCTGTCGCCCTGCGGCTGCGGACGACTGAGTTCAGCCCCGGTACTGCAGGCAATTGCCTGCCTGATACGACGCGAAGAATTGGCAGAGAGAGTAGTGAGCGATGAGTAACGAAGAGTTCGATTACGTGATAGTAGGAGCCGGTTCCGCCGGGAGCGTGTTGGCGAGCCGACTGAGTGAGGACCGTGGGGTTACGGTCTGTTTGTTGGAGTCGGGTGGGCCGGACAAAAGCGTGCTTATCCACGCGCCAGCCGGCTTCGTCGGGATGGTCGCCACCCATTACAACAACTGGGCATTCGACACCGTGCCCCAACGGCACCTGAATAATCGCGTCTGCTACCAGCCACGTGGTAAGACGCTGGGTGGCTCGAGTTCGATCAACGCGATGCTCTATGTACGCGGTAATCGCTGGGACTATGACCATTGGGCGAGCCTTGGCAATCCGGGCTGGTCCTACGAGGACGTGCTGCCGTATTTCAAGCGTGCGGAGAACAACGAAACCCACGGCGCCAGCATCTATCATGGTGCCGGTGGGCCGCTGAACGTTGCCGAACTGCGCAGCCCGAGCGCCCTGAGCAAAGCGTTTCTCGCGGCGGCGGCAAACCATGGTCTAACCCCGAATCCCGATTACAACGGGGCCGAGCAGTTCGGTTCCTTCATGTACCAAGTCACACAGAAAAACGGTGAGCGCTGCAGTGCCGCCAAGGGGTACCTGACCCCCCACCTGTCGCGCTCCAATCTGTGCGTCAAGCCCCATGCCTTGTCAGCGAAGTTGATCATGGAAGGCAAGCGCGCCCGTGGCGTCGCCTACTATCAGGGTAACGAACTGAAGCAGGTGCGCGCGCGTCGTGAGGTCATTCTGAGTGCCGGCGCATTCGGCTCGCCTCAACTCCTGCAATTGTCCGGTATTGGCCCAGCACGGGAACTTCAGGGTCTGGGGATTGCAGTGGTGCACGACTTGCCGGGGGTTGGCGAGAACCTGCAGGACCATCTCGACCATGTGCAGAGCTACACCGCCCGTAGCGATAGCGAGAGCTTCGGCCTGTCTCCTCGCGGCCTTGTCAAGATGGCTCAGGGGGTCTTTGAGTGGCGCAAACGGCGCAGCGGCATGATCTCCAGCTCGATCGCCGAGGCAGGGGCCTTTTTCCGTTCCTCGCCCGATGTGACCGTGCCCGACTTGCAACTGGTGTTCGTGATTGCATTGGTGGATGACCATGGGCGCAAGATGCACGCCAGCCACGGCTTCTCCAGCCATGTCGATATCCTGCGCCCTTTCAGTCGCGGTACGGTCAAACTGGCCAGTGCCGACCCACGTGTTGCACCGAAGATCGATCCTAACTTCCTCTCTGACGAGCGTGACCTGGACATTCTGGTCAAGGGTGTGCAGAAACAGATGGACATCCTGGCCGACAAGGCCTTCGAGCCCTGGCGTGGCGAGCTGCTTTATTCGGCCGACCGTAGCGACATCTCCAGCCTCATCGAGGACATTCGCGCGCGTTCCGATACTCAGTACCACCCCACCAGCACCTGCAAGATGGGGCCAGCGGACGATCCTATGGCGGTGGTCGACTCGCAGCTGAGGGTGCATGGTATCGATGGGCTGCGAGTGGTGGACGCATCCATCATGCCGACCCTGATCGGCGGCAACACCAATGCTCCGACCATCATGATCGCCGAGAAGGCCGCCGACCTGATCCGCGGTGCGCGCGTCCTCTCGGCACAGGGGGAGTCGGCGAACTGCGCCTAGCCGAGCAGTCCTGCGCTTTGGGGGCAAACCAAGCGCCTCCGTTCCTCCCAGCCAAGACCGGCGTGTTGCCTTGCGCCTTTGTCTAGCGAGCTGTTGTGCCGAATACCTACAAGAATTTAGAGGTTCGCAATGCAAGATATGATGATGAACGACCAGCTCGGCATTGGCATGATCATGCGCCACGCCGAGCAGATCGCCTCCGAGGTGGAAATCGTCTCGGTGCTGGGCGACGGTAGTCGGCACCGCTACACCTATGGCCAGGCCTTCGCTCGCGCGCGTCGTCTGGCCAATGCGCTGGATCGCATGGATATAGGCTCTGGGGCTCGCGTCGGCACCCTGGCCTGGAACGACTATCGCCACTTCGAACTGTATTACGCGGTGCCTTGTTCTGGGCGCGTGTGCCATACCATCAACCCGCGGCTGTTTCCCGAGCAGATCGCCTACATCATCCGCCACGCCGAGGATCAGGTTCTGTTCCTCGACCCGCAGTTTATCCCGCTGCTGGAGCAGTTGCAGGCAGAGCTGCCGGGCGTGCGTCACTACGTTGCCCTGTGTGCGGCGGATGAGTTGCCGGTCAGTAGTTTGCCCCACCTACACAGTTACGAAGCTCTGCTGGCGGCCGAGACGGCGGACTACGTCTGGCCGGAACTTGACGAGCGCACACCATGCGGCCTGTGCTACACCTCCGGTACCACTGGAAACCCCAAGGGCGTACTTTACAGCCATCGCAGCACGGTGCTGCATAGCCTGGCGGGCAATCTGGCCGATCAAATCGGCCTGCGTGCCCAAGATGTGGTGCTGCCGATAGTGCCCATGTTCCATGTCAATGCCTGGGGCATGCCCTATAGCGCGGCCATGGTCGGAGCTAAGCTGGTGCTGCCTGGGCCCAAGGCCGGCGACGGTGCGATCCTGGCCGCTCTGATCAACGACGAACAGGTCACCTACGCGCTCGGCGTGCCCACCGTATGGCTGGCCCTGGCGCAGCACATAGAGCAGAACCAGGTGCACATTCCCAGCCTGCGGCGGGCGGTATCCGGCGGCGCTGCCTGCCCGCTGGCGCTGATCGAGCGCATGGGACGCCACGGGGTGACCCTGGAGGTGGGCTGGGGCATGACCGAAACTAGTCCGCTGGGCAGCTATAACCGCTATCAGCCCTGGTATGACGGGCTGCCCGCCGCCGAGCGCGGACCGCAACTGGTCAAGGCCGGCCGCCAGGTGTTCGGCGTGCAGCTGCGTATCATCGACAAGCAGGGCAACGAGCTGCCTCGCGACGGGGTGGCCGCGGGTGTCCTGCAGGCCAGAGGTCCCTGGGTGTGTGCCGGATATTTCGGCGGCGAGCGGTGCGACGACTGGTTCGACACCGGCGATGTGGCCGCCATCGATGCCAGCGGCTACCTGCAGATCACTGATCGCACCAAGGACGTGATCAAGTCTGGTGGCGAGTGGATCAGCTCGATCGATATCGAGAACGCGATGATGGCGCACCCGCAGGTAGCTGAGGCGGCAGTGATCGGCGTAGCCCATCCTCGCTGGAGCGAAAGGCCGCTTCTGTTGGTGGTGCCTCGAGCCGGTCACGTCCCAAGCACCGAAGGACTCCTCGATTTTCTTCAGGGAAAAGTGGCCAAGTGGTGGCTGCCGGACGCCTGCGAGCTACTTGACGAACTGCCGCATACCGCAACTGGCAAGGTCAGTAAAAAGGATCTGCGCGAGCGCTTCGTGGGTTACCAGTGGCCGAAGTAAACCGTACGACAGAAGTCCTGATGCCTAACATGTGACCAGGGCTCGTCGCTACCAAGCCGCACCGCCGGCATCTGGGCGGTGGACATCATCACCAGCCCGCATCTCCGAACTTCAGTCCCTGCGTCTGCAGGGTATCGGCTCGGGACCCCAGCTCTTCAACAGCCTAGGAGTTGGATAGGCCTGCTTCTGGCTGTTCTCTGCTCGTTTTAGGGCACCGGCGTTAGGTGGTGCCCCCAAAATCTGCCGGTATGTTGCGGTTAGCGCGATCCGGCTCGAACATATCTTCTCCAGCCGTAAGGAGAGGGGGCTCGTTGTGATCGCAGTGTCGGTGTGGTGCTTAGATTCGCTGGTGGATGCGGCTCAAGAAGCCAACCTCGAAGGCTCACCTTTCCATTGCGCAGGGCAGCGGATCGCGTTCGGCGATCATAGGCGCCCGTCGAGCCGGCAGCTTCACGCCCTGATTAAATGCCCTGCTGGCAGTCCGCCGCTCAGGTCGATGGTGCCGCGAAACATCTCGTACTGGATCAGGCGATGCTTGGCATCCAGAACAGCGCCGCCTACCTGAGCCAGGCGAACTTGATGCGCGTTGCCTTCTAAGGAGTTAAGACCGTTTGCGACTGCTCAACCAATTAAGGTTGAGCAGTTTCAATGGTGGCTCGGGACTCAGAAGCGGTAGTTCACGCCTAGAGTAAGAGTCCGGCCAGGAGCTGGCTGGCGACCCAGAGGGCTGGTGTCGATGCCGCGGAAGTAGTACTGACGGTCGAACAGGTTGCTGATACCCGCCGAGGCAGTCAGAACACTGGCGTCCTGCAGCTTGAACTCGCGTTCGATGGCGGTGTTCCAGATCCAGTAGGCCGGCAGTTCGCCGACCGAGGCGGTGGCGTTTTCCTCATGGGTATTGGCATCATCGCTATAGGCGCTGCTCACATATAGGCCGTCGAGGCTGTAGATCCAGGCCTCGGCGAAGCGATAGCGACCGTCCACGGTGAACTGATGTTTGGAGCTGAAGGGCACCTCGTTGCCCTTGAAGGTGCCGGCACGCTGCTCGGCGTCCAGATAGGCATAGCCGGCATGCAGGTCTAGGGTGGGCAGTGCGGCGGGGGTCCAGAACACCTCGCTCTCGATTCCCTGGTGGCGGGTGCTGCCGAGATTCTGGAAGCGACTGTCGGCAAATACGATCTGATCGTCGAAATCGATGCGATACAGGCCGAGGTCGACGCGAAGGTTGCTCTGCGGGGTGAAGCGCACGCCTGTCTCGTAGTTGCGCGAGATTTCCGCCTGGACCACGCCGTCCCTGACGATCTGGAACACCTGCGGTGCCCTTAGCGAGCGCTGGGCGTTGGCGTAGACGAACCAGTCGTCGCTGGCCTGATAGCCGACGCTCAGGCCGGGCAGCCATTCCTCAGCGATGGTCTTGCGTTCGACGCCGCTGACGCCATCGGCGTATTCCAGTTTCGCGTGCTCGTATCGCACGCCGGGGGTGACGGTGAGGCGGCCGTCGAGCAGCTTAATCTCGTTGCTCAGGTAGGCAGCCTGGCCCTCGTCGTCGAACACCCAGTCGCGTACCACGCTGTTGGCGCCGGTATTCAGGTTCAGGCGGTTAACGTCGAAGTCGACATTCTCCTTGACCAGGCGCGCGCCCAGCAGCCAGGTCTGGCTGATGCTGTCTCCATCGATGCTCAGGCTCAGGCGCGGCTCGCTGCCCCAGACGCGGAAGTCGCGCGGCGCGTCCTGCAGTGTGGCCGGTGTGGCATCGGGCGTGAATGGCAGGGCGACAATGAAATTGCGATAGCTGTGCTGGGCGAAGTTGGTCCAGCTGAACTCCACGTCGTCGAACGGACCCATGGCGCCGAGGTACTGGGTGTAGGTCCCCCAGACGCGGTCGCTGTCGCCTTCGAAGCGATCGAGATCGCGGGTGGATTGGCGCGGATCATCCTTGTAGTCGGCGACGCTGAGGGCGCCGGCTAGGTCCATATCGGCGATATAGCGTTGCACGCCGAAGCTCAGACTGCGGGTGTCGTCTATGTCCCATTGACCGCGCAGACGGTAGTTCTGCACGGAGGTCTCGGAGTGCTCGCGGCCATATTCACCGTCGAGCGTGTTGAGATCCAACTGCAGGCCGAAGTTGTCGGTCAGGTAGCCGCCGGTACCGAGGTAACTGTCATAGAGTTGGCGGCCGCCGGGAGCAAAGGTGATGCGCTCCTGCAGAGTGGTTTCCCATTTCGCAGGAATCGGTCGGCTGATGAAATTGATGACCCCACCGACGTTGTTCGGGCCGTATTGCACGGCGGCACCGCCGCGTACGATGTCGATTCGATCGACCGTGGCGAGGGTTTGCGGGAACAGCGACAGACTGGTCTGGCCATAGGGCGCCAGGGCCAGCGGGATGCCATCGGAAAGTGCCTGGACACGCCCACTGCGGCTCTCATAGAGGCCTCGCACGGAAAGCTGTGGCAGGGCGCCGGTGCCGGTCTCATCGAAGATCTTGACGCCAGGGACACGCTGCAGAGCGTCGTCCAGGCCACGCACGCTGGCCTTGCTCAATTCCTCGGAGCTCACCAGGCTGCGGCTGCCGGCGTAGCTGCGGACTTCGGCATCGCTGGCCTCACCGAGCACATCTCCCTTGATGACGACAGGGGCAAGGACCGCTTCCTTGTCTTGTGGGTCGGTTGCTGCGGCTCCGCTTTCTGCGGCGAACGCCGCTTGCGCTATGGCCAAGGTCAGAAGGCTTACCGAGAGACCAATCTGGTGAGGGAGGGCTGACATCGTGACTAGAGACTCCAGAGTGATGGGGGAAGTACGCATGCCCCTTCTGCAGCCACCGATGCACATCGGTTTCATGCTGATCAGTTCAAGGGGCAGTAAATTAGGTGAGAAGCTAATGCAGAAATAATTGCAAATGCGAAACGTTAGCAAGTGTAAGGATTATTAGATTAGATGTGAAGATGGCTTCGGCCATCTCAGTGGAGCGCCGCTATGGCCGCTATGCATGCCGTCGAGCGAGTCAGCGATGATTTGTTCAAGCAGCATCTGTTCAACGTGGTCTGCCCCGGAACTGGTGGACAGGTAGTTAAGAGCTACTGCTCGCATTTCGCCGCTCAAATTCCATCGGACTGAGATAGCCCAACGTCGAGTGGCGCCGACGGTGATTGTAAAAGCGGATGTA
>JAESGS010000304.1_pt1 | contig 52555 bp, 47 predicted proteins | sample 9269761 | NCBI WGS metagenome assembly JAESGS01 (sample SAMN15741799, study PRJNA653493) | algae metagenome | isolation source: Cyanosarcina radialis HA8281-LM2 and co-occurring heterotrophs from damp... | place: USA: Makauwahi cave, Hawaii | collected 2011-01-06 | reverse complement strand
TTCGATGTCGCCGCCCTTGGTGGCGCGCGCCGAGTTGACGTCGATCGCGGTCAGGGCTTCGGTCTGGTCGACCACGATGGAGCCGCCGGAGGGCAGGCGGACGTTGCGTTCGTAGGCGCCTTCGATCTGCGATTCGATCTGGAAGCGGTTGAACAGCGGGATGTCGTCCTTGTACGCCTTCAGCTTGCGCAGGTTGTGCGGCATGACCTGCTGCATGAACTCGCGGGCGGTTTCGTACAGTTCGTCGGTGTCGACCAGGATCTCGCCCACGTCGCTGCGCAGGTAGTCGCGCAGGGCGCGCACGATCAGGCGGCTTTCCTGGTAGATCAGGAACGGGGCCGGCTTGGTCAGCGCCGCTTCGGCGATGGCCTTCCAGACGCTGAGCAGGTAATCCAGGTCCCACTGCAGCTCTTCGGCGTCACGGCCGACGCCGGCGGTGCGGATGATCACGCCCATGTCGTCGGGAATGGCCAGCGCATCCATCGCCTTCTTCAGCTCGGCCCGGTCGTCGCCCTCGATGCGGCGCGACACGCCACCGGCGGTGGGCGAGTTGGGCATCAGCACCATGTAGCGGCCGGCGAGCGAGATGAACGTGGTCAGGGCGGCGCCCTTGTTGCCGCGCTCGTCCTTGTCGACCTGCACGACGACTTCCTGGCCTTCCTTCAGCAGCTCGCGGATGCCGGCCTTGTTGTGGTCGACGCCGGCTTGGAAGTAATCGCGGGAGATTTCCTTCAGCGGCAGGAAGCCATGGCGGTCCGCGCCGTAATCGACGAAGGCGGCTTCCAGGGAGGGCTCGAGCCGGGTGATGCGGCCCTTGTAGATGTTGGACTTCTTCTGTTCCTTCGACGGCTGTTCGATATCGATGTCGTACAGGGTTTGACCGTCGACGATGGCCACGCGCAGCTCTTCGGCCTGCGTAGCGTTGATCAACATGCGTTTCATGGTGCGTTCCTCGCGCGCTGCTACCGCGCGGAACGCCATGGCGTTTCGCCTCTGGAACGGTACGCCGCCCCTTGCGCAGGCGCAGCGGGGTGGGTCGGGTTTCCAGCGCTACGACACCACGGCAGGCCGCGGGAGCGCTTATTTCTAATGTGTGTTGCGGGCCGGCGGCAGCTTCCGGAAGGGTCGCGCCGCGCGGGACATGTTCAGCCACAGGTGCCGTCACGCACCTGGCGGTATCCGGGCTTGCCGATGAGCCGCTAACATGGCCGCCCCTGGGGCGGTGGCCGCGCACTTGCCGGAGACGCGGGGAGCCGGGCTTCTGGCCCATGGAACAACTCCCTGCGAAATCAAACCCTTATCTCGCCCGCCGAGTGTAACAGAATGAATGGTATGAACCCCAGCCCCCCCTCCGACAAACCGGCCACGGTCGCCAAGTCCGCCGTGCGCACCATCAAGGTGCCGGAAGACCGGGGTGGCCAGCGCCTGGACAACTTCCTTCTGGGGCAGCTGAAAGGGGCGCCGCGCAGCCTGGTCTACAAGCTGGTGCGCAGCGGCCAGGTGCGCGTCAACGGCGGCAGGGCCAAGGCAGAGCGCAAGCTGGAAGGGGGGGACGAGGTCCGTATTCCCCCCGTCAGTCTCGCGGAGACGGGAGACAAGGCGCCGCCGCCGACCGGGTTCCTGAAGCGGATGGAGGCGGCGATCGTGTTCGAGGACGCGCGCCTGCTGGTGATCAACAAACCTTCCGGCGTGGCGAGCCACGGCGGCAGCGGCATCAGCCACGGCGCCATCGAGACCATGCGGGTGCTCCGGCCCAACCAGACGCTGGAACTGGTCCACCGCCTGGATCGCGATACCTCGGGCCTGCTGATCATGGCCAAGAAGCGCTCCGCATTGTCCGAACTGCAGGCGCTGCTGCGCGAGGACAGCGAGAACGGCGCGCGTGGCATCGAAAAGCGCTACCTGACGCTGCTGGTGGGCCGGATGCCCGATGGCGTGATGAGCGTGGATGCGCCGCTGCACGTCGGCCTGCGCCAGGGCGGCGAGCGCCACGTGCAGGTCAACGCGAACGGCAAGGAATCGCTGAGCCACTTCCGCGTGCTCGAGCGACGCGGTGGTCATTCCTACTGCGAAGTCCGCATCGAGACCGGTCGCACCCACCAGATCCGCGTGCATGCACAACACCTGGGCCATCCCGTCGCGGGGGATGACAAGTACGGCGACGAGGCCACCAACAAGCGCCTGCGCGAACAGATCGGACTGAAGCGGCTGTTCCTGCATGCGGCATCGCTGCAGTTCTCACTGGACGCGGGCAAGACGCCCTACGTGCTCAATGCGCCGCTGGCGGATGAACTGGCCGAGGTGTTGAACCGGTTGGGGTGACGCGCGCCCGCGATGTGCGGACGCTCAGTGCCAGAGCCCGAGCACCAGCCCGAACAGCGTGAACTGCAGGGTGTGGTAACCGCCATCGATCAGCCACAGGCGCAGGCTGCGCTGTGCGAACAGATAGTTGATGCCGAAGCTGGCGGCGACGAAGCATGCGCCCACCATCGCGCCGGTGCAGATCGCATGCAGCAGTTCAGGCCGCGGACCCAGGAAGCGCGCGAACACGTACGCGGCCAGCAGCGAGAACACGAACGCACCGCCGAAGATCTTCGCCGGGTGGCCCTTCTGCTGCGGGTCCATGCCGGCGGCACGGTTCCAGGCGTTGCCGAACAGCGGGCCGTACCACACGCCCCCCAGCAGGAAACTTGATGCCGCGGCAGCGACCACGGCCCAGTAGTTGATGTCGTGCATCGTGGGCTCCATGTCGGGTGGTGATCAGCCGGGCGTGCCTTGCGCGAAGCAGCGCGTGGGCTTTTCCAGTACCGCCGGGAAGTTCACCGGCACCGTGATGGTGTGGCTCACGGGCTTGCCGTTGCGCGTCGCGGCGCGGAACTTCCAGGTGCGCACCGCCTCGAGCGCGGCCTTGTCCAGTGCCGGGTGCCCGCTGCTCTGCGCCTGGGCGACCTGCGACGGTACGCCATCCTGTTCGATGGTGACGCGCAGAACCGTGGTGCCGCCATCACTGTTGCACTCGGCTTCCGGTGGGTAGGCCGGCGGTGGCGTTTCGATCGCGGCCAGCTCGGTCGGCGCGATGGCCGGGGCGGCGGGCGGCTCGCTGTTGCCACCGCAGCCGGCCAGCACCAGCACCAGGGAAACCGCGGACAGGCGTTGGAAGGAAAGCATGCGCATCAGGCTTCTCCCAGTAGTGCGCTGGCCTTGGCCGCGCAGATGAAGTCGTTTTCGCTCAGGCCGCCGACATCGTGGGTGGAATAGCGCACGACGGCACGGTTGTAGTGCACGCCCAGGTCGGGATGGTGGTCCTCGGCATGGGCGATGAAGGCCAACGCGTTCACGTAGGCCATGGTTTCGTAGTAATTGGCGAACGGGAACGTCCGCACCAGTGCATGGCCTTCCTCGGCCAGTTCCCAGCCGGGCACCTGCGGCAGCAGTTCCGCGACGCGGGCGGGCGACAGGCGGTGTTCGCTGCCGCGCAGCGGCACGCAGTGGGCCTGGGCAAGCGGGATGAGATCGGACATGTGTATCCTCCGGCGTGCGGGCCAGCTGAACGTTGGCCGACGACTGGCAGTTGAGTGTGAGCGCCTTGAAGGCAGATGGCTAGAATACCCGCATGATCCAGATTTCCGACAGCGCACAGGCGCATTTCCGCAAGCTGATCGAGCGCGAGGCCCTACCGGGCCTGGGCGTGCGCCTGAGTGCGGTCCATCCGGGCACGGCCCAGGCCGACGCACGCTTGGAGTTCTCCGAGCCGCGCGACCTGGCCGGCGACGAGTGGGCAGTGGACTGCGACGGCTTCACGCTGTACGTGGACGCCGGCAGCGTGCACTGGCTGGACGGCGCCGAGATCGACTACGTGATGAAAGGCGCCAACGCCCAGCTCACCATCAAGGCACCGCGCATCAAGGGCGAAGCGCCGGCCGATTCCGCGTCGCTGGTCGAGCGCGTGCGGTGGGTGGTGGACAACGAGGTGAATCCACAGCTGGCCCAGCACAAGGGGCGGGTCGCGGTGGAAGAAGTCAGCGGCGATGGCGTGGTCTGGTTGCGCTTCGGCGGTGGCTGCCATGGCTGCGGCATGGCCGACGTGACCCTGAAGCAGGGCATCGAGAAGACCCTGATGGCACGCGTGCCCGGCGTCACCGCGGTGCGCGACATCACCGACCACGAGACCGGTGACGCGCCCTACATTCCCCGCGACAACGCGGCCTGACGGTCCCCGGCGCCGGTGACGAAAGCCGCCGACCTCATCGCCGCGCTGCTGCCGCGCAAGGCAGCGCCCATGCTGGAACGCCACACCGGCCTGCCTTACGGCTGGGGCCTGTGGATGCGGGCATTGCCGGCGCGGCTGGGCATGGTCACGCGCGAGAAGGCCGATGCGTTGATCCTGTTGCTGGCGCAGCGCCCGCCGCGTCCCGCGGACCCCGTGGCCCCGGTGCTCAGCCGCGTACAGGCCTGGCGCTCGCTGTTCTACCAGGGCTGGGAGCCGCCGCCGCGCGAAGAACGCGGACTGCGCTGGTTCGCTGGCTTCAGCAGCACACTGCTGCATGTCGGCTTCTTCCTCTTCCTGTTGTGGGTGGCCCTGGTACAGGTGCCACCGCCGCCGACCGACGCCGGTGACAGCAGCCGCGTACGGCTGGAGATCGTGGGCGACGGCACGCCCGAAGAACTTGGCGGTGGCCCGCCGGCCGCGGAGCCCGCACCGCAGACCGCGCAGTCGTCTCCCTCGCAGGAAAGTGGTGGCGCACCCGCCCCACGTTCCGCGCCGCAGCCCGATGTCAGCGCGCCCACGCTCAGTGCCGAGATCCCGGAGCTGACTCCGCGTGACGCGCCTGAACCGACGATCGCATCGCAACCATTGCAGGTGACCGAAGTACCCGAGCCCACCCGGGCCTTCGTGCTCCCGCCACCGACGCCCCGCGTTCCGGACGTGGTGGCGCCAGCGGTGAGGGAGGCCGGCGTGCCCACCCGCGAGATCCCCACGCCCGTGCAGGCCCCGCCGGTCAGGCGCGACCTGCCGCCCCGTCCGGTCGACGTCCCTCAGGTCGCAACCCGGGAGGCCGAGATCCGCGAGCGCGAAGTGCTGGCGCCTGCGCCCCAGGTGCGCGAAGTGCAGGTCCCGCGCCGGGAGATCGCCCCGCGCCCGATCGCCGCGCCGGAAGCCAGCGTCCGCCAGGCCGAAGTGCGTGCGCCCGCGCCGCGCCCGGCTGCACCGGCACCGGCGCCTTCCGCGACCACGGGCGCCACCGCCCGCACGCCCGCGCGCGCGCCGGCCCCCGCACCGGGCACCCCGGCTGCGCGCGGAAGCCAGCCCGGTGCCACGGCCTCGGGCCCCGCGGCGGCCAACCGCCCCGGCGGCTGGGCAACACCGCAGCGGGGCGATGACTGGGGCGCTTCCAACCGGAATGTGGCTGGCGACAGTGGTGCGGACGGAGGCCAGAAACCGGGCCTCTACAACGCCGACGGCAGCCTGCGGGTGCCGGACGGTGCGGGCACTGCGACGGCCGATCGGGGTGCCCCTGGCGGAGAGAACGACGCGTGGACGCGTGAGCGGCTGGAACAGTCCGGCACCTGGCTGCAACGGCCGCCTTACGACTATGAGCCGACCAGTCTCGACAAGTACTGGGTACCCAGCGAGTCGCTGCTGGCGGAGTGGGTACGGCGCAACGTGCGCGAGATGGAGATCTCCATTCCCGGCACCAACCTCAAGCTGAAGTGCAAGATTTCCGTGCTGCAGCTCGGTGGCGGCTGTGGCCTGGGAAGTCTGTTTCCGGATCCGCCGGTCGCACGTCCGCCACCGGAGATTCCGGTCAAGCGCACGCCGATTCCCACCGACAGTTGAGCGTGCGGGTGATCGGGGGAGCGACGTAAGTCGCGAAGAGGCATCGCGACCTGCCATCGCGACCCAGGTCGCTTCCACACCTGTCATGTCCCAAAAGAAAACGGAGCCTTGCGGCTCCGTTTCTGCATTCCCGACGAGGGAGCGAAGGCTTGCTAGTGAACGCCGTGCAGGTCACGCAGCTGCGAGGGGCGCGAACCGAAATACGCCGCCAGGTCGGAGATGTCCTGGTCGCTGAGGCCCGACGCCTGCGGGGTCATCAATGCGTGCTGGCGATCACCCGAACGGTAGGCCTGCAGTGCGTGCGCCAGGTAGTCGGCGTACTGGCCACCCAACTTGGGGTAGACGTCGTCGATCGGCGCATTGCCTTCGGCACCGTGGCAGTCCACGCAGCTCTGGCCGGTGGCTTTGCCCTTGGCCTTGGCCAGTTCCTCGCCCTTGGCGATGTGGCCCTTGGGCAGGCCGGCGGACGAACTGGAGCCTTGTTCACCACTGGCATGGCCGGGGTTCTCGGCAGCGGCTTCCGAGGTTTCCACCTTGTTGGAGCATGCCACCAGGGCGAGGGCAGCGAGCAGGGCGATGGCTAGACGCTGGGCGTGCTTGGCGTTGGGCATGGTGGGATTACTTGACCGTGGAAAGGAATGCGGCGATGTCGGCGATGTCCTGGTCGGAGAAGCTTTCCGACTGGGCCTGCATCGTGGGGTGCTTGCGGTTGCCGTTGCGGTACTCGGTCAGCGCGTTGGCCAGGTAATCGGCCGACTGACCGCCGATGCGCGGCACGTGGAAGTTGGGGTAGGCGTTCTTGTAGCCGGTGATGCCATGGCACCCCTGGCAGGTATAGGTCAGGGTGCGGCCGGTTTCGGCATTGCCGACCAGCGGCTTGGCGGCGGCCGGAGCGGCAGCCGCGGGCGCAGCGGCTTCGGTCGGGGCCGGCGCGGCGGCCGACGGGGTTTCCTGTTGTGCAGTCAGGGCAGCCAGGGGAAGGGCGGCCAAGGCAAGGCAAGCGGCGAGCGGCAGCGGTCGCATCATGTCGTAATCCGGGACTCTCAAGTTGCGCGCGCCACGTACCACCGCAGCGCTTGGCTTTCGCAAGTATAGCGTGCGAGTCACACGGGCCGCCATCCGCCGGACGGCGCGCCGCTGGCGTGGCCATGGCATAGGCTGCAACGGAACTGCTGCGTCGTGTGTTTCGGCATGGGCGTGCCATGTCCGGTACGCCTGTCGTTGGCCGACACGCAGACACGCAACCCTCGGCGACGGGCATGCATCCCAACCCGATGTGCATCGCGGGCGGGTATGCCAGCGGGCACGTAGCACCCCGCACGACGCAAGTCACCATGACCTTCGGCGCATGGAAGTCGTTCATGGGTGATATACCTTCGTACAACACCTAAACAACACCACCACGGTCCCATCCTCATGTCTCGACCTGTCCAACATCCCGGCCGTCCCTACCTGCGCCTGGCGCTGGTGCCCGTCCTCTGCGGTCTTCTGGTCCTGACGGCCTGCAAGGGCGGTGGCCCCGCCGCCGAAGCCCAGGCCAAGAATGGCGAGGCCCCCAAGGAGCCCGATGCCGTCCCGGTCGAGGTGGTCAAGGCCAGCCGCCGCCCCGTGGCCGCCAGCTACAGCGGCACGGCCGCGCTGGAAGCGCTGGGCGAGTCGCAGGTGGTCGCCAAGACCTCCGGCGTCGCGCTGGCGGTGATGGTGGAGGAGGGCCAGGTGGTCCGCGCCGGCCAGGCGCTGGTCCGGCTGGACCCGGACCGCCTGCGCCTGCAGGTGGCCCAGGCCGAAGCGCAGATGCGCAAGCTGGAGAACAACTACCGTCGTGCGCAGCAGCTGGTGGGCCAGCAGATGATCAGCGCCAACGACGTCGACCAGATCAAGTACGACCTGGACAACGCCCGCGCCATGTACCGCATGGCGGCGCTCGAACTGTCCTACACCACGGTGACCGCGCCGATTTCCGGCGTGGTGGCCTCGCGCTCCATCAAGACCGGCAACTTCGTGCAGATCAACACGCCGATCATCCGCATCGTCGACGAATCCCGCCTGGAAGCGACCTTGAACGTCTCCGAACGCGAGCTCTCCAAGTTGAAGGCGGGCCTGCCGGTGGCGCTGGCCGTCGACGCGATGCCGGGCAAGGTGTTCCAGGGTACGGTGGACCGCATTTCGCCGGTCGTCGATTCCGGCAGCGGTACGTTCCGCGTGGTCTGCTCGTTCGGCAGTGACGGCGTGCTGCAGCCGGGCATGTTCGGCCGCATCAAGATCGACTACGACCAGCGCGCCGATGCGCTGGTGGTGCCGCGCGTCGCACTGCTCGACGACGGCGACCCGGCCGTGTTCGCGGTGCGCGACGGCAAGGCCGCGCGCGTGCCGGTGAAGATCGGTTACGTGGATGGCGAATGGATCGAGGTGCGCGAAGGCCTGAAGCCCGGCGACCAGGTGGTCACCGCCGGCAAGGTGGCGCTGCGTGAGGGCAGTGCGGTGCAGGTGATCGGCGCCGAGCCCGCCAAGGTGGCCGCCAAGGCGGAGAACGCCAAGACTGCCGGAACCAAGCAATGAGCGCGCCCGGCCACGTTCCCGGGGAGCACGAGCCCCACGCGGCGGGCGGCGATGGCAGCATGGGTGGCGGACTGGTCGAGTTCTCCACCCGCCGCCGCGTCACCGTGGCGATGTTCTGGATCACGATGTTCCTGTTCGGCGTGATCGCGCTGTTCTCGCTGAAGGTCAACCTGCTGCCCGACCTGAGCTATCCCACCCTGACCGTGCGCACCGAGTACACCGGTGCCGCGCCCTCCGAAATCGAGACCCTGATCAGCGAGCCGGTGGAAGAAGCCGTCGGCGTGGTCAAGAACCTGCGCAAGCTGAAGTCGGTCTCGCGCACCGGCCAGAGCGACGTGGTGCTGGAGTTCGCCTGGGGCACGGACATGGACCAGGCCAGCCTGGAAGTCCGCGACAAGATGGAAGTGCTGCAGCTGCCGCTGGAAGCCAAGGCGCCCGTGCTGCTGCGTTTCAATCCGTCGACCGAGCCGATACTGCGCCTGGCCCTGGCCAACAAGCAGGAGCCGAAGAACGACGCGGACGCCGTGCGCCTGCTCACCGAGCTGCGCCGTTACGCCGATGACGACCTGAAGAAGAAGCTCGAGCCCGTAGATGGCGTGGCGGCGGTCAAGGTCGGCGGTGGTCTGGAGGACGAGATCCAGGTCGACATCGACCAGCAGAAACTCGCCCAGCTGAACCTGCCGATCGATACCGTCATCCAGCGCCTGCAGCAGGAGAACATCAACATCTCCGGCGGCCGGCTGGAAGAAGGTTCGCAGCGCTATCTGGTGCGCACCGTCAACCAGTTCGCGACGGTCAACGAAATCCGCGAAATGCTGGTCACCACGCAGAGCGGTGGCGACAACGCCGCGGCGTCGGCGGCGGCGCAGATGGCCGCCATCGCAGCCTCGACCGGCTCGGCCGAAGCGATGGCCGCGGCCGCTTCCGTGCAGAGCGCATCGTCCGGCGGCAGTTCGACGGTCGCCGGCGGCATGCCGGTCCGCCTGAAGGACGTCGCCGACGTGCGGCAGGGTTTCAAGGAACGCGAGGCGATCATCCGCCTGGGCGGCCGCGAAGCCGTCGAGCTGGCGATCTACAAGGAAGGCGACGCCAATACGGTGGCCACCGCACAGGCGCTGAAGGCCAAGCTGGAACAGATCAAGAACCAGACCCCACCGGATGTCGAACTGACCATCATCGACGACCAGTCGCTGTTCATCGAACACGCCATCTGGGACGTGCAGAAGGACGCGATGATCGGCGGCGTGCTGGCGATCCTGATCATCTTCCTGTTCCTGCGCGACGGCTGGAGCACGTTCGTGATCAGCCTGTCGCTGCCGGTCTCCATCATCACCACGTTCTTCTTCATGGGCGAGCTGGACCTGAGCCTCAACGTGATGTCGCTCGGCGGCCTGGCGTTGGCGACGGGCCTGGTGGTCGACGACTCCATCGTGGTGCTGGAGAGCATCGCCAAGGCACGAGAACGTGGCCTGGGCATCCTCGAAGCGGCGATGGTCGGTACCCGCGAAGTCAGCATGGCGGTGGTGGCGTCCACGCTGACCACGATCGCCGTGTTCCTGCCGCTGGTGTTCGTGCAGGGCATCGCCGGCCAGCTGTTCCGCGACCAGGCTTTGACGGTGGCGATCGCCATCGGCATTTCGCTGGTGGTGTCGATGACGCTGATCCCGATGCTGAGTTCGCTGAAGGGTCGTCCGCCGCTGGCATTCCCGGACGAACCGGCACATCCGCAGTGGCGCCCCGATTCGCGCTGGCAGAAGCCGCTGGCGACCACGGGTCGTGGCGTGGGCGCGGCCGTGCGTGGATTCTTCTTCGGCATCGCATGGCTGGTGGTGCGCGCCTGGCGCGGGCTGGCCGCCGTGGTGGGTCCGGTGATGCGCAAGCTCAGTGATCTGGCGATGGCGCCGTACAACCGCGCCGAAGCCGGCTACATGCGCCTGCTGCCCGCGTCGCTGCGCCGCCCCTGGCTGGTGCTGGGCTTCGCCGCCGCCGCGTTCGTGGGTTCGATGCTGCTGGTGCCGTTGCTGGGTGCGGACCTGATCCCGCAGCTGGCCCAGGACCGTTTCGAGATGACCGTGAAACTGCCGCCGGGCACGCCGCTGGCGCGCACCGATGCCGTGGTCCGCGACCTGCAGCTCAAGCACGCCAAGGATGAAGGCATCCATGCCCTGTACGGCGTGAGCGGCAGCGGTACCCGCCTTGATGCCAATCCCACCGAAAGCGGCGAGAACATCGGCAAGCTGTCCGTGGTGATGGCCGGTGGCGGCAGTGAAGAGGTCGAAAGCCGCGAAACCGAGGCCCTGCGTGCGTCGATGAAGGACCATCCCGGTGCCCAGGTCGATTTCAGCCGTCCGGAGCTGCTCAGCTTCTCCGCCCCGCTGGAAGTCGAACTGCGCGGCCAGGACCTGGCCGGCATCGAACAGGCAGGCCAGAAACTCGCCGCGTTGCTGCGTGCGAATCCGCACTACGCCGACGTCAAGTCGACGGTGGAGCAGGGCTTCCCGGAAATCCAGATCCGCTTCGACCAGGAACGCGCCGGTGCGCTGGGCCTGACCACGCGCCAGATCGCCGACGTGGTGGTCAAGAAGGTGCGCGGCGAAGTGGCGACGCGCTACAGCTTCCGTGACCGCAAGATCGACGTGCTGGTGCGTGCCCGCGAGACCGATCGCGCTTCGCTGGAAAGCATCCGCCAGCTGATCGTCAATCCGGGCAGCGCACGTCCGGTGACGCTGTCGGCGGTGGCCGATGTCGTCGCCACCACTGGCCCCAGCGAAATCCACCGCGCCGACCAGGTGCGCGTGGCCATCGTCTCGGCCAACCTGCGCGACATCGACCTGGGTGGCGCGGTGCAGGAAGTCGAGAAGATGGTGGCCGAGAATCCACTGGGCGCCGGCGTCGGCATGCACATCGGTGGACAGGGCGAAGAGCTGGCCGAATCGGTCAACTCGCTGATGTTCGCGTTCGGCCTGGCGATCTTCCTGGTCTACCTGGTGATGGCGTCGCAGTTCGAGTCCCTGCTGCATCCCTTCGTCATCCTGTTCACCATTCCGCTGGCCCTGGTCGGTGCGGTGGGCGCCCTGTTCCTGACCGGGTCGGCGGTGTCGGTGGTGGTATTCATCGGCCTGATCCTGCTCGTGGGCCTGGTGACCAAGAACGCCATCATCCTGATCGACAAGGTCAACCAGCTGCGCGAGGCCGGCGTGTCCAAGCGCGAGGCGCTGGTCGAGGGTGCCCGTTCGCGACTGCGGCCGATCATCATGACGACCTTGTGCACGCTGTTCGGCTTCCTGCCGTTGGCGATCGCGATGGGCGAGGGTGCCGAGGTGCGTTCGCCGATGGCGATCACCGTGATCGGTGGCCTGCTGGTCTCGACCCTGCTGACGCTGCTGGTCATCCCGGTCGTCTACGACCTGCTGGACCGCCGCGCAGACGAGTACTACCTTGAGCGCGGACGCCGCGCCCGCAAGGGTGCGGCACTGCCACCGGTCGGGGAGGGCGAACCCGCATGAGCGTCGCGGAGTTCAGCATCAAGCGGCCCGTGACGGCGGTGATGTTCTTCATCTCGCTGTTCGTGATCGGCCTGATCGCGGCCATCCGGTTGCCGCTGGAGGCCTTCCCCGAGGTCTCGCCGCCCTTCATCTTCGTGTCGCTGCCGTACACCGGCTCGACTCCGGAGGAGGTGGAGCGCACGGTGCTGCGACCGGCCGAGGAAGCGTTGTCGACCATGGCCGGCATCAAGCGGATGGAGTCCAACGCGAAGGCCGACGGCGCCCAGATCTTCATCCAGTTCTCGGACTGGGACCGCGATGTCGCCATCGCCGCGTCCGAGGCGCGCGAGCGGCTCGACGCGATCCGCGACGACCTGCCCGACGATCTGCAGCGCTACTTCGTCTTCAAGTTCTCCACCACCGATCAACCGGTGCTGCGGGTACGCCTGGCCAGCAAGACCGACCTGACCGGTGCGTACGACATGATCGAGCGCGAGTTCAAGCGCCGCATCGAACGCATCCCGGGCGTGGCGCGCGTGGAGGTGTCGGGCGCGCCGCCGAACGAAGTGGAGATCGCGATCAACCAGGATCGCCTGACCGCGCACAACCTGAGCCTCAATGACCTGACGACACGGCTGCAGGCGGTCAATTTCTCCATCTCCGCCGGTGTCATCAGCGACGGCCCGCAGCGCCTGCGCGTGCAGCCCGTCGGCGAACTGACCGACCTGCAGCAGCTGCGTGACCTGGTCATCGGGTCCGGCAACGTGCGGCTCGGCGACATCGCCGACGTCCGCCTGAAGCCTGCGCGGATGGACTACGGCCGGCGCCTGGACGGCCAGCCCGCCGTCGGCCTGGACATCTTCAAGGAACGCAACGCCAACCTGGTCGATGTCTCCAGCAAGGCGCTGGCCGAGGTCGAGTCGATCCGCGCCCAGCCCGAGATGAGCGACATCCAGGTCAAGATCATCGAGAACCAGGGCGACAACGTCACCTCGTCATTGCTTGAACTGGCGGAGGCCGGCGCGATCGGCCTTGTCCTGTCGATCGTGGTGCTGTGGTTCTTCCTGCGCCATTGGCCGTCGGTGTCGATGGTGACGCTGGCGATTCCGATCTGCTTCGTGATGACGCTGGGCTTCATGTACTTCGCCGGCGTGACGCTCAACATCCTGTCGATGATGGGCCTGCTGCTGGCCATCGGCATGCTGGTGGACAACGCCGTCGTCGTGGTCGAGAGCATCTACCAGGAACGCGAGAAGTATCCGGACAACCCCACCTGGGCCTCGATCGTCGGCACCCGCCACGTGGCGATCGCGCTGTCGGCGGGCACCCTGTGCCACTGCATCGTGTTCGTGCCCAACCTGTTCGGCGAACGCAACTTCCTGAGCATCTACCTGGGCCAGATCGCGATCACCATTTCGGTGTCGCTGCTGGCCTCGTGGCTGGTCGCGGTCAGCCTGATCCCGATGATCTCGGCCCGGTTGAAGACCCCCCCCCAGGTGCGCAGCGAGACCGGCATCATCCCGCGCATGCAGAAGCGCTACGCAGGGTTCCTGCGCTGGACGCTGGAACACCGCGGCTGGAGCGTGCTGGGCATCCTGCTCATCATCGTGGTCAGCTTCGTGCCCATGAAGATGACCAAGTTCGACATGTTCGGCAACGACGGCGGCGGCGAGGCGGAGCTGTACTACCAGTGGAAGGGTGCCTACACCAAGGAGCAGATGTCGGCCGAGATCCTCAAGGTCGAACAGTTCCTCGACGCCAACCGCAAGAAGTACCGCATCAGCCAGATCTATTCGTACTTCAGCGAACAGGGTTGGGGTGGAACGCAGATCAAGTTCGATACCGAGAAGGCCAGCGAGACCAAGCCGATCGTCGAACAGTTGCGCAAGGACCTGCCGAAGTCGGCCCGCGCCAACATCGGCATCGGCGGCGACGGCGGCAACCAGGGCGGCGGCGGCCAGCCCGGCCAGAGCGTGTCGTTCCAGCTGGTCGGCGACTCGACCCAGACCCTGGCGGAAATCGCGGACGACCTGATTCCCATCCTCGCCAAGCGCAAGGAACTGCGTGACGTGCGCGTGGATGTCGGCGACCAGAACAGCGAGTTGAACGTGCGCGTCGACCGCGAGCGCGCCGCGGCCTTCGGTTTCACCTCCCAGCAGGTGGCCAGCTTCGTGGGCCTGGCCCTGCGTGGCGCACCGTTGCGCGAGTTCCGCCGTGGCGAGACCGAGGTGCCGGTGTGGGTGCGTTTCGCGGGCGCCGAAGACTACGGCACCGAGGACCTGGCCGGTTTCATGGTGCGTTCGCCGGATGGCCGCACGGTGCCGCTGCTGAGCCTGGTCGACGTGGGCATCACGCCTTCCGCCACGCAGATCCAGCGCACCAACCGCCAGACGACGCTGACCGTGCAGGCCAACCTGGCCGAGAAGGTCACCGTGCCGGACGCGCGCAAGGCCATGGAAGAGGCGCTGGAGGGCATGTCGTTCCCGGCGGGCTACAGCTATTCGTTCGACGGCAGCGCCTTCCAGGAAGACGACGAGGCGATGGGGCAGATGATGTTCAACCTGCTGATCGCGCTGGTGATGATCTACATCGTCATGGCCGCGGTGTTCGAGTCGCTGCTGTTCCCGGCGGCCATCATGAGCGGCGTGCTGTTCTCGGTGTTCGGCGTGTTCTGGCTGTTCGCGCTGACGGGTACCACGTTCGGCATCATGTCCTTCATCGGCATCCTGGTGCTGATGGGCGTGGTGGTGAACAACGGCATCGTGATGGTCGAACACATCAACAACCTGCGGCGACGCGGCATGTCGCGCACGGACGCACTGGTGGAAGGCAGTCGCGAGCGCCTGCGTCCCATCCTGATGACGATGGGCACGGCGATCCTGGCAATGGTGCCCATCGCGATGGCGAACACCCAGATGGCCGGCGACGGTCCGGCCTACGCGCCGATGGCGCGTGCCATTGCCGGCGGTCTGGCGTTCTCGACGGTGGTCAGCCTGCTGTTCCTGCCGACGATCTACGCGATCCTGGACGACATGCGCAGCGGCACCTCGCGCGTGATCGGGAAGGCCAAGCAGCGTCGCGGCGATGGCAAGCAGGCAGCCGCGGTCGCCGCCATCCACGTGGACTGAGTTCCTGTCCAGCGTGGAAGAGGGAAACGAAAGAGCCGGGCATTGCCCGGCTCTTTTTTCGTTCCTGCTTCAAGCTTCCGAGGGTCAGCCGAAGAACTTGCCCAGCATCCGAAGGCCACCGGTCCATACCCCGATGCCGGTACCGAGGCTGGTCAGGAAGAAGTTCAGCAGGATGCGCGCCACGCGGTTCTTCCACCAGCCGCGCACGGTCTGCACATCGTCGCGCAGCGCCATGAAATCCGCGTAGGTGGGCTTGCGCAGCGTGGCTTCGACGAACGCGCTGACCGTGCCGGACGCCAGCGCGGGGTGCAGCGGCGTCAGCGGTGACGAAATGAACGCCGCCAGGATGCTCAGTGGATGTCCGCCGGCGATCGCGCACCCGATGGCACCCAGCACGCCGGTGGCCAGCACCCACTGCACGATCAGGTCCGACCCCACGTCCACGCCGCCCTGCCAGAAGCCCCAGGCGAAGCCGCCCACGAGGAAGACGCCCAGCAGTAGGGTGAACCACGGGACGCTGCTCTTGGTGGGCACGCTTTCCAGTTCTGTGAGCACCTCGTACGGCGCCGCGATGTCTTCACGAAGGTGGCGCACCAGGCCTTGCAGGTGGCCCGCGCCGACCACGGCGAGGACCTTGTAGGGTGCGCCGTCGTCACGGGCACGGGGCGCATCCGCTGCCACCTGCCGGAGGCGCGTGGCCATGTACTGGTCGCGCTCGGCGATGATGCTGCGGTAAAGCGCCGGGCTTTCGTTGGCGAACTCGCCGAAGCTGGACTCCAGCATGTCGCCCTGCTTGAGCTTCTCGATCTCTTCGTCGCCGACTTCCTCGTCGGCGAACATCCCGGCCAGGATACCGGCACCGACCTTGGTGCGGCCCCACCAGCCAAGCGAGTGCAGCGCGCGCTTGAAGGTCAGGCCGACTTCGCGATCGATCAGGTGCAACGGCAGCCCGCGCTCGCGTGCATCCAGTGCGCCGGCCTTGAGTTCGGCGCCGGGTTCGACGTCCAGCTGCTCGGCGAGGCGTCGCTGGTAGGCGGCCAAGGCCAGGTTGGCGGCGAACAGGTGTGTCTTGCCTTCGCGGATCACCTTGACCAGGTCCATCCGCGCCAGCGCATCCGGATCGGTCAACGATTGCAGGCGGCCGGCATCCAGTTCGATGGCCACGCTGTCGTATTCGCCGCTGGCGATCGCGGCGCGCACGGCGTCCACGCTGCTGCGCGACACATGCGCGGTACCCAGCAGGGTGAAACGCACGCCATCGCGCTCGACGGTCTCGTGCGGCTGGCCGGCCAGTGCGGAAGCGGCCGGGGTAAGGGAAGTGGTGTCGTCCATCATCTCATTCGTCATGGGGCGCGTCGGCATTGCCGGCACCCAGGGTGCGTTGCATCTGCACGGTGTCCAGCCATCGGCCATGCTTCCAGGCGATGCCGCGGAAAATGCCGATCAGCTGGAAGCCGAATTTCTCGTGCAGCCGGATCGACGCGGTATTGGTGGGTTCGCCGATCACGGCGATCATCTGCCGGTAGCCGCGCGTTTCGCAGGCCTCGATCAGCCGTTGCAGCAGGGCCGCACCGATGCCGTTGCCCTGTTGCCCCGCCGCGACATAGACCGAATTCTCCACGGTGAAGCGGTAGCCGATGCGGGCGCGGTAGCTGCTGGCGTACGCGTAGCCGACGACTTCGCCGCCGCGTTCGGCCGCCAGATACGGATAGCCTGCGGCGAGCACGCCCTGCATGCGGCGCTGCATTTCGGCCTGGTCCGGCACGTCGTACTCGTAGGTGTTGACGTGGTCGCGGACTTCCGCGGCGTAGAGGGTGGTAATCGCCGGCACGTCCGCCAGCGTGGCATCACGGATGATCAGGTCCAAGCGCGGTGTCTCAGTCGATGTAGCGCTTCAACAGGTCGCCGTACGCGTCGATGCGGCGGTCACGGAGGAACGGCCAGATGCGGCGCACGTGCTCGCTGCGCTGCAGGTCGACTTCGACCGTCAGGATTTCCGCCTCGGTGCCGGCTTCGGCCAGGAATTCGCCCTGCGGGCCGAGCACATGGCTGTTGCCCCAGAACTGAATGCCGGAGGTACCCAGCGGCGAGGATTCGTGACCGACGCGGTTGCAGCTGAGCACGGGCAGGCCGTTGGCCACCGCGTGGCCGCGATGGCTCAACACCCACGCGTCGCGCTGCCGGTTCTTCTCGGCCTGTTCGTCCGTGGGGTCCCAGCCGATGGCGGTGGGATACAGCAGCAGGTCGGCACCGGCCAGCGCCATCAGGCGCGCGGCTTCCGGATACCACTGGTCCCAACATACCAGCACGCCAAGGCGGCCCACCGACGTGTCGATCGGCGTGAAGCCGATGTCGCCCGGCGTGAAGTAGAACTTCTCGTAGAAACCCGGATCGTCCGGGATGTGCATCTTGCGGTACTTGCCGGCGATGTTGCCGTCCTTTTCGTAGACGACGGCGGTGTTGTGGTAAAGGCCCGCGGCACGCCGTTCGAACAGCGACGACACCAGCACCACGCCATGCTGCTTCGCCAGCCTGCCCAGGCGTTCGGTGCTGGGGCCCGGGATTGGTTCGGCCAGGTCGAATTCCTGCACCGATTCGTGCTGGCAGAAGTAGGCGCCGTTGTGCAGTTCCTGCAGCAGGACCAGCTTCGCACCCCGTTTAGCGGCTTCGGCCACCCGGTCTTCGATCACCGATAGGTTGGCGTCGGCATCGCCGTGGTTCTTTTCCTGGATCAGGGCTACGGGCAGGCTGGTGCGGGTCATCGGGGCAGGGTCGTGGGCAGGATGCTTCAAGGGGAACGCATGGTACCGCGTCGACCGTGATGGCAGGCGGGCCCGGCATGAACGTCCCGCTCAGGAGACGGATTGCCTTGCCTCCCTGCTGCGCTGCTGGCGCCCCAGCGACAAGCCGGTGAAGGCCCATGCCACGGCGATGCCGGTGCCGATGAACATCGCCATCGACGGATGTTCCGCCAGGACGTCCAGCGCGCGCTTGACCCAGCCGCTGAGCGCATCGCCGCCCCGGTAGACGACGGTGTCGATGAAGTTCTTCGCCTTGTATTTCTGCTCCGGCGGGACGACGGTGTACAGCATCTCGCGCCCCGGGCGGACGAAGGCGTATTCGCCGGCGCGCCGGACCACCATCACCACCACGAACACCGCGAAGGTGGGGGCCAGCGCCAGCCACAGGAAGCCGGCCGCCATCACCACCGGAACGGCCACCAGCAGCACGCCCACGCCCAGCCGCTGCGCCAGCCTGCCCGTGATGAACAACTGGCTGAGGATGGCCAGGCCCTGCACCACCGTGTCGATCAGGCCGAAGACCTGGGTCTGTCGTTCCTTGTCCGGGAACAGTTCATCGACCAGCCGCGCCTGCTCGAAGTACAGGAAGGTCGTCACCGTGGCCAGCAGCATGACGAACAGCGCAATGCCCAGCAGATACGGCGACCGGAAAACATCCGTCGCGCCTGCGAACGGATTGCCGCCCAGCGGCTGCCGGCGTTGTTCGGCCGCACTGGCGCCAGCCGGCAGGGGATGACGGTCGCGCCAGCGATGCAGCCACAGCGCCGTGGCACCACTGGCGGCGATCAGCAGCGCCGACAGCATCATCAGGCCACCATGGCCCAGCGGCTTCACCAGCAGCGTGGTCAGCAATGGTCCCGTCAGCCCGCCCAGGCTCGCGCCGCTGGCGATCAGCGCGAACAGGCGCTTCGCCTCGCTGCTGGCGAGTACGTCGGCCAGCACACTCCAGGCCAGCGAAATCATCAGCAGATTGATGACCGACACCCAGATGTAGAAACCGCGCGCCAGCCACACGTCGTCCGGTCGCACCAGCATGACCGCGCCGAATCCCAGCAGGCTGGCCACCACCAGGCCGAACACCCACGGCACGATCCGGCGCCGCGACACCTTCGATGCCAGCCAGCCGAACAGCGGCAACACTGCCAGCGTGGCGACGAAGGTCCCGGTGAACAGCCACTGCAGGTTGTCGACACCGCCGGTGACGCCCATCGTTTCCCGGATGGGGCGCAGCATGAAATAGCCGGTGAACAACAGGAAGAACATCGCCAGCCCCGCCCCGACGGCTGGCGCCTCGTGCGGGACGACATTGAACACGCGGGCGATGAAGCCCGAAGCGGGCGAGGGGGCGGGGGCGGGTCGATTCATCGGCAAGGATCAGGCGAGGGCGGCGATCAGCGCCTGGCGCTGGGCATCGGTCAGGTCCGGACCGGTCCCGGCCAGCAGGTTGTCGCTCTGCCGGTCCGGCTTGCCGGTCGCGGGAATCACCGCCGTGACCGCAGGATGGCTCAGCGCGAACTTGAGGAAAGCCTGCGCCCACGAGGTGACGCCAGTGGCCGTCAGTGCTTCCGGCACGAGCTTGTCCTTCACCTGCGCGAACAGCTTGCCGTCCTCGAATGCACGGTTGATCAGCACCGCCACGCCCAAATCCCGCGCCAAGGGCAGCACGCGCTTCTCCGCGCCACGGCTGGTGACGGAGTAGTTGATCTGCAGGAAGTCCGGCTTCTCGGCCTGGACCACGTCGGCCAGTTCGTCCTGCGCGCGCTCCACGTAATGCGTCACGCCGACGTAGCGCACCTTGCCCTGCGCTTTCAGTTCGCGTGCGACCGCCATCTGGGTCTTCAGGTCGCCCAGGTTGTGGACCTGCAACAACGCCACCTTGTCGGTTTTCAGCCTGCGCAGCGTGTCGTTGAACTGGGCCATGCCCGCCTCGCGGCCGGTGACGCCGGAGAGTTTGGTGGCGATCCAGGCGCGACCGGTGAGGCCCTGCTCCGCAAGCAGGGCGCCCATGACGTCCTCGGCGACGCCATAGGTGGGGGCGGTGTCGATCACCGTGGCGCCGGCGGCGAAAAAGCGTTTCAGCACCTCGCGCAACGGATCCAGTTCCGCCGCGGAATTTCCGACCTGGAAGCTGCCGGACGTGCCCATGCCGATGACGGGAATCTTCTCGCCGCTGGACGGGATGGCCCGCGTGTTCAGCGGACCGGGAAGCGCGGCGGTCCGCGCAGGCGCAGCCGACGGCGTGGCACCCCCGGCCTGCGCCACATCGCGGCATGCCGCCAGTCCCAGGCCTGCAGCGGCCAAGGCGGAAGTGGTGAGGAACGTGCGTCGTGAGTACATCGGCAGACTCCGGCTGGGAGGGGTCTACCGGTTATCAACGATCGCTGCGCGGGGTGTGTAAACGAAACGTTCAACGGGACCCCAACCAACGGCAGGGTCCACTGACACCGTGACGCACTGCCTCAGCCGAGGAGGCCGCTGGGCAACTGCATGGTGATGCAGTGCAGGCTGCCGTTCTGCCAGATCAGCGAGCGGCACGGCACCTGCACGATCTCGCGATCCGGATAGGCCTGTGCGAGCACGGCGGCGGCGTGGTCATCCGCGGCATCGCCGTAGGCCGGCATCAGCACGGCGCCATTGATGATCAGGTAATTGGCGTACGAGGCGGCCAGACGGCGACCGTTGTCGATCACCGGCTTGGCCCAGGGCAGCGGGAACAGGCGGTACGGTCGCCCGTCGACGGTGCGCAGCGCGGCGATATCCGCGGCCATGGCCTGCAGCTCCACATGGTGCGCATCGCCTGGATCGTCGCAGGCCTGGAACACGATGGCGTCGCCCGGTGCGAACCGGGCCAGGGTATCGATGTGCGCGTCGGTGTCGTCGCCTTCCAGATAGCCGTGGTCCAGCCAGAGCACGCGCTCCTGTTTCATCCAGCCCGCCAGCCTGGCGGTCAGCGCTTCACGGCTGGCGTCGGGGTGCCGCTCGTGCAGGCACTGCCAGGTCGTCAGCAGCGTGCCGGCGCCGTCAGTTTCGATCGCGCCACCTTCCAAAGCAAAATCAATGCTTTGGACGAAATAGTTATGAAACAACTGCATGCCGGACAGCTCGCCGACCAGCAGGTCGTCGCGACTGGCTTCGTACTTCCCGCCCCAGCCGGTGAAGCGGAAGTCCAGCAGCTTGAAGTGACCGTTGTCGCGCAGGGTGATGGGCCCGGAGTCGCGCAGCCAGGTGTCGTCGTATTCGGCCAGCACGAACCGCACGCGTCCCATGTCCACGCGCGCCGAGCGCAACCGGGCTTCGGCGTAGGTCTGCAGGTCATCGTCGGCGGCGCAGATCACCACATCCTGGAAGCGCGTGATGGCGGCGACCAGCGCCACATACGTGTCCTCGACATCGGCCAGGCGGTCGGCCCAGTCGGTATCGGCATGCGGCCACGCGATCAGGACCGCGGATTGGGGTTCCCACTCCGCGGGGAAACGAAAGGCATCGGTCATCGGTCTGCTTGCAGGTGCGTGGAGCGGGTGGATCAGCGGATGGGCGGCTTCGGACCGATTTCCTCGGCGCTGGCCTTGTTCAGTACCACGTCGATGACGCGGCTCTTCTCGAAGTACACGGTGAACGTGGGGTAGACCCAGCGATGGATCACCGGCCACTGGCGCTTCTGGCCGCCACGCGGCTCCAGCTTCTCCTGCGGCGCGCCGAAGCGGGCTTCCACCTGGGCCGCGGTCTGGCCGCGGACGGGTGCGGCTTCGGCGGGTTTCTCCTGGGCGCGTTCCACCAGGAGGGTGTCGGCGGAGGCGGTGCCTGCCAGGCCGAGCAGGGCGATCAACGGAAGTGCGAGGGCGCGACGATTCATGAGAGGGTTCCCCTGGGTGACCCGCCATTTATAACAAAAGGCCGGAAACAAAAAGGCGGCCGGGAGCCGCTTTTGACATCGCTTGTCGATGGCCCGGAGGGTTGCCGCCATGGATGGCGGCAACAAAAAACCGCCCGAAGGCGGCTTTCTGGGCTTTCGCGGAACGACAGCGGATCAGCGCTGGCGGGCCTTGAAGCGCGGGTTCGACTTGCAAATCACGAAGACCTTGCCGCGGCGGCGGACCACCTTGCAGTCGCGGTGACGGGCCTTCGCCGACTTCAGGGAGGACAGGACCTTCATGAGATAAACCTCGGCGTAAAAGAGTATGGGGCACGACTAAGCCCGCTATTCTAACGGCAATTCCACAGGCATATCAAGCGGTTGCAACAGCGAGCCTGATGAAGCCGGTTGGCGGGCGGGCGAGGGCGTCCCAAGGGGCGTCATAATGGCGCAAAAATCCCAGGACCCACCATGCCCGACAATGCTCCCGTGCTCACCATCGACGGCCCTTCCGGGGCCGGGAAAGGGACGGTCAGCCGGATCGCCGCCCAGCGCCTGGGCTGGCATTACCTGGACTCCGGTGCGCTCTACAGGGCCGTCGGGGTGGCCGCCAGCTGGGCGGACCTGGACGTGTCCGACCCGACGGCGCTGGTCCGCTGCGCCTTCGACACCCGGGTCGGATTCCGCGAGACGGAGCAAGGGCTGCGGGTGATCGTGGACGACCTGGATGCCACCGACGAGCTGAGGCTTGAAACCACCGGGGCGCTGGCCTCCGCGATCGCCGCCATCCCCGAGGTCCGGTCCGCCCTGAAGGAGCGCCAGCGGGCATTCCGGCAGCCACCGGGCCTGGTGGCCGATGGCCGGGACATGGGGACGGTGATCTTCCCGGACGCCCCCTACAAGGTCTTCCTGACGGCCAGCGCCGACGAGCGGGCTGAAAGGCGCTATAAGCAGTTGAAAGAAAAAGGGGTTTCGGTCACAATCGACGGTCTGCTACGCGAGATTCTCGCCCGCGACGCCCGTGATGCCCAGCGCACGGTGGCGCCCTTGCGGCCGGCCGAAGACGCCGTCCTCATCGACACCACCGGCCTGGACATCGATCAGGTGGTCGGTCGCGTGCTGTCGCTGGTGAAGCCGTAACCGGATTCCCCGCTTCCGCACGCAACGCGGATCCCGTGCTGCAGAGACAGTCCCGTCGCATGGCAATGGTGCCGTGTCGGCGGTTTTTTCCACATCCAACACACGGCACTCCCGTGCCGAAAGGGTGGACAGGGGGAATCGCCTCATCCGGCGACCGCCTGTCCGTGTGTCCAACTGAGTATTCAACAATGACCGAATCATTTGCCGAACTGTTTGAACAGAGCCAGACCCAGCTGGCCAAGCTGAAGCCGGGCGCGATCGTCACCGGCGTCGTCGTGGAAGTCCGCAACGACGTGGTGGTGATCAACGCTGGCCTCAAGTCCGAAGGCATCGTGCCGATCGAACAGTTCCGGAACGACGCCGGTGAAATCGACGTGGGCGTGGGCGACGAAGTCAAGGTCGCGCTCGACTCCATCGAGAACGGCTTCGGCGAAACCGTCCTCTCGCGCGAGAAAGCCAAGCGCGCCATGGTGTGGGACGAGCTGGAAGAAGCCCTGGAGAAGAACGAAACCATCACCGGCCGCATCAGCGGCAAGGTCAAGGGTGGTTTCACCGTCGACATCAAGGACGTCCGCGCATTCCTGCCGGGCTCGCTGGTCGATGTGCGCCCCGTGCGCGATCCGGGCTACCTGGAAGGCAAGGAGCTGGAATTCAAGCTCATCAAGCTGGACCGCAAGCGCAACAATGTCGTCGTCTCCCGCCGTGCGGTGGTCGAGAGTGAGCATTCGGAAGAGCGCGAGCAGCTGATGGACAAGCTGCAGGAAGGCGTGGTGCTGAAGGGTGTGGTCAAGAACCTCACCGACTACGGCGCGTTCGTCGACCTGGGCGGCATCGACGGCCTGCTGCACATCACCGACATGGCCTGGAAGCGCGTGCGCCATCCGTCCGAAGTCGTCGAAGTCGGCCAGGAGCTGGATGTCCGCGTGCTGAAGTACGACCGTGAGCGCAACCGCGTCTCGCTGGGCCTGAAGCAGCTGGGCGAGGATCCGTGGGACAACATCGCCCGCCGTTACCCGGCCAACAGCCGCGTGTTCGGCAAGGTCTCCAACGTCACCGATTACGGCGCGTTCGTCGAGATCGAGCCGGGCGTCGAAGGCCTGGTGCACGTCTCCGAGATGGACTGGACCAACAAGAACGTCAATCCGTCCAAGGTCGTGCAGGTCGGTGACGAAGTCGAAGTGATGGTGCTGGACGTGGATGAAGAGCGTCGCCGCATCTCGCTGGGCATGAAGCAGGTCGCCGCCAACCCGTGGGAAACCTTCGCGGCCACCCACAAGAAGAACGACAAGGTGTCCGGCCAGATCAAGTCGATCACCGACTTCGGCATCTTCATCGGCCTGGACGGCGGCATCGACGGCCTGATCCACCTGTCCGACATCAGTTGGAACACCACTGGCGAAGACATCGTGCGCAACTTCAAGAAGGGCGACACGCTGGAAGCCGTCGTGCTGGCCGTTGATCCGGAGCGCGAGCGCATCAGCCTGGGCGTGAAGCAGCTGGAGCAGGATCCGTTCGGCCAGTACATGGCGGCGCATCCGAAGGGCACCAAGGTCGAAGGCACGGTCAAGGAAGTGGACGCCAAGGGCGCCACCATCGAACTGGCCGACGGCATCGAGGGCTACGTGATGGCACGCGACATCGCCAACGAGCGCGTGGACGACGCCAGCCAGCACCTGAAGGTCGGCGACAAGGTCGAAGCCAAGTTCATCGGCATGGACCGCAAGGGCCGCACGTTGCAGCTGTCGATCAAGGCCAAGGACGAAGCGGAAACCGCCGAAGCGCTGGCCGAGTACAACAAGTCCGCGACCGACGCCTCTGCCGGCACCACCAGTCTGGGTGCGCTGCTGCGCGCGCAGCTGGATGGCGGCAAGTCCGAGTAAGCGGCATCCCGCCGTCGCAATATCCCTAGCAGTACCGTTCCCCGCCGGCCCGGAGCAATCCGGGCCGGCGCGGATACATCCGCCCGAACCTTGCATGCGATGACCAAATCCGAACTCATCGAGATCCTGAGCCGCCGCCAGCCGCACCTCAAAGCCGAGGATGTGGACCTGGCCGTGAAAGCGCTGCTGGAGATGATGGGGGGCGCGCTGTCTCAGGGCGAACGCATCGAGATACGTGGTTTTGGCAGTTTTTCGCTGCATTACCGCCCGCCCAGGCTGGGCCGCAATCCCAAGACGGGTGAATCCGTCGCGCTGCCGGCCAAGCACGTACCGCATTTCAAGCCCGGCAAGGAGCTGCGCGAACGCGTCAGCGACGTCACGCCGATCGAAGAAGCGGGCGACTGATCGAAGGGCGTTGGCCGGATGCTGTCTGGATCCGCGCCGTCTCCGTTAAGCTAGGCGCCTACCCGCAGGGAGCCGCCTGATGAATATGTTCCGCCTGGTCATTGCACTGGTATTCCTTGCCGTCGGCCTGCTGGTCGGCGTGCTGAATACCCAGCCGATCACGCTGGATTTCCTGTTCGCCGAATTCCCCACCTCGTCCGGTGCCGCGATCATCGTGTCGCTGCTGGCGGGCGTGCTGATCGGGGGGCTGATCGTGGTGGCCACGCTGGTCCTGCCGATGTACGCCAAGCTGCGCAAGGCCAACAAGGCGCAAGCCGCCGTTCCCCCTGTTTCCTCCCCGCCCGCGTCGCCGGGCAACGGGATCTGACGCATGGATTTCCTGACCGAGTGGTTCTGGTTCTTCCTGTTCCTGCCCCTGGCCGCACTCAGCGGCTGGGTGATCGGCCGTCGCGGCGGGCAGCGCCATGGCGACACTCAGGTGAGCCGCCTGTCCAGCACGTACTTCCGTGGCCTCAACTACCTGTTGAACGAGCAGCCGGACAAGGCCATCGAGCTTTTCCTGCATATCGCAGAACTGGACAAGGAAACGTTCGAAACCCAGGTCGCCCTTGGCCACCTGTTCCGCCGGCGCGGTGAAGTGGATCGCGCCATCCGCCTGCATCAGGGGCTCGTGCAGCGCACGGACCTGAGCGATGCACAGAAGGTCCAAGCTTTGCTTGCACTGGGCGAGGATTACATGCGCTCCGGCCTGCTTGACCGCGCCGAGACCGTCTTCAGTGATCTGGCCCGGATCGATCAGCGCGCACCGCAGGCGCTGAAACACCTGATCGGCATCTACCAGTCCGAGCGCGACTGGGAAAAAGCCATCGAAAACGCGATGCGCTACGAGGAAGTCACCGGCGAAGCCATGGGCAAGCTGGTGGCCCAGTTCGAATGCGAACTGGCCGAGCGCCACCGCACCGCCAACAACACCGAAGCCGCGCTCGCGGCCGTGGCCCGCGCCTATCAGGCCGATGCCGGCAGCGTGCGCGCCGGCATCATCGAAGGACGCATCGAAACGGATGCGGGCCGCCACGAATCGGCCATCCGGGCTTTCGAGCGTGCCGCCCGGCATGACCCGGACTACCTGCCGGAAGTGCTTCCCAGCCTGCTGGCCAACTACGAGCAGGGCGGTGATCTGTCGGGCGCCCGGGCGTTCCTGTCCGAGATGTGCGAGCACTACCGCGGCATCGCGCCGGTGCTGGCGCTGACGAAGCTGGTCGAAAGCCAGGACGGCGTCGCGGCGGCGCGCGCCTATCTGGCCCGCCAGTTGAAGGATCGTCCGTCCGTGCGCGGCGAAGCGGCCCTGATCGACCTGACGCTGGCGGAGGGCGCCGATCCCTCGGCCACGTTGCACGACCTGAAGCACATCACCGACCAGTTGCTGGTCCGCAATCCCAGCTACCGCTGCACGCGTTGCGGATTCGGGGCGCGCACCCACCACTGGCAGTGTCCCAGCTGCAAGGAATGGGGCACCGTCAAGCCGCTGCTCAATTACGCGGTGGTGTAGTGCCCTCCTGGACGTCCTGGCTGCTGCTCCATTTCATCGCAGCCGTCGCCGGCACCTGGCTGGCTCGCCACTACGCGCTTCGGGGCAATCTGCTCGATCAGCCGGGTGAGCGACGCAGCCATACCATAGCGACTCCCCGCGGGGGCGGGATCGCGATCGTGCTGGCCGTAGTCGCGGGCGGGCTGTGGCTGGTGTTCCGTGGCTCGGCGCACGGACTGCTCCTTCCCGCGTTTCTTGCCGGGTTGCTGCTGGTGGCCGGCATCGGCTGGTGGGATGACCATCGCCCTCTGTCCCCGTGGTCCCGCCTGGTGGTGCAGGCCTTTGCAGCCGGCCTGTTGGCCTGGGGCGTCTGGCACGACAGCGGGGATTGGGCTGGTGTGCTCATCGCATTCGGTGCCGCTCTGGTGCTGGTGAATGTCTGGAATTTCATGGACGGCATCAATGGCTTGGCGACCAGCCAGGCCGTGCTAGCCGCGACGGCCTTTGCCTTTGCCCTGCCGGGGACCTGGGGGCTGGTCGGGGCGGGCCTGCTCGCCGCCTGCCTGGGGTTCCTGCCGTTCAACTTCCCGCGTGCCCGGATTTTCCTGGGGGATGTGGGAAGCGGGGCACTGGGCTACGTGCTGGCTGCGTTGCTGGCGGTGGGCTGGGCTGACTCGCCGGTACCTTGGCCGCTGCTGTGCCTGCCACTCTGTGCCTTTCTTGTCGACGCGGGCTTCACATTGATGGGGCGCATGCTGAAAGGCGAACGCTGGTGGACCCCCCATGTGACCCATCTCTACCAGGCTGCGGCCCGCCGATACGGGCACGTGGTCACAACCGTGATTTACGGAGCGTTTGGCGGTGTTACTTTACTGTTAACCTATCTGCTGTCGCAGGAACCCGTCCCGGCAACGCTCGTCGTGACGTCAGGCGTCTATCTGGCGGCACTGCTGTTATGGGTCAGGCTGCGCAGGGGAGTTGGTGGCTAGTTCTAGGGAGAAGGACCGGATGAATTCCTGGCGGGACCGAATGAGCGGCATGATGCCGCGGTTCCTGGTGGCAGCCCACGACCTGACCATGGTCTGGTTGTGCTGGCAGGTGTTGCACCGTCTGCGCTATGCGATGGTGGCACAGCCGCCCGAATTCCCCTTGTGGTCCAACGAAATCCTCATCGTCCTGCTCGGACAGGGCCTGGTGTTCTGGTGGATGGGCCTTTATCGCGGGTTGTGGCGATTTGCGAGCCTGCCGGATCTGTGGAACATCGTGAAGGCCTGCGCGCTGGGTTTCCTTGCCGTGGTGGTGGGGCTCTTCTTCTATAACCGTTTCGGATCCACGCCGCGGGCGGTGCTGGGCTTCTACCCGTTCGCGCTGGTCGGTTTCCTCGGTCTGCCCCGGCTGGTCTACCGCGCCTGGAAGGACAGCCAGGCACAGCGGACCAACGAGACCGCTTCCCGCGTGGTGATTCTGGGGGCCGGCCGGGCCGGCGAGGCCCTGGTACGGGAGCTGCGCCGTACCGGTGTCTATCACCCGGTGGCGTTCCTGGACGATGCCGTGCGACTGCAGGGGTCCAAGCTGCAGGGGATTCCCGTGCTGGGCGGGCTGGAGAATGCCGCCGCCGTGGCGCGCGAGACGGCCGCTCGCATGCTCGTCATTGCGATGCCGTCGCTGGATGCGCCTGCGATGCAGCGCGTGGTGGCCATCTGCGAAAGCACCGGTCTTCCGTTCCGGATGGTGCCGCGCCTGGTCAATGTGCTCGAAGGCCAGGCGATGCCGGGCGACCTGAAAGAAGTCGCCATCGAGGATCTGCTGGGCCGCAAGTCGGTCACGCCGGACTGGAAACTGATCCGCGGCTGGCTGGGCGGTCGCACGGTCATGGTGACCGGCGCCGGTGGCTCGATCGGTTCCGAACTGTGCCGCCAGTGCGCGCGGCATGGTGCCCAGCGCATCGCATTGCTGGAGATCGACGAACTGGCGCTGATCACCATCCAGGGCGATCTGCAGCGCGCGTTCCCCGATCTCGAAGTGTTGCCGGTTCTGGGCAACTGTGGCGATCCAGCCGTGATCGACTACGCCCTGCGCATGGCCGAACCCGACGCGGTCTTCCACGCGGCGGCGTACAAGCAGGTGCCGTTGCTTGAGCAGCATCTGCGTGAAGCGGTCGGCAACAACGTGCTGGCCACCGAGACGGTGGCGCGCGCTTGCCGGGACGCCGGCGTTTCGACGTTCGTCCTCATCTCGACCGACAAGGCCGTGGACCCCGCCAATGTGCTGGGCGCGACCAAGCGGCTGGCAGAGATGGCCTGCCAGGCGCTGGATGACAACCGTTCCACGACGCGCTACGTGACCGTCCGTTTCGGCAACGTGCTGGACTCCGCGGGCAGCGTCGTGCCGTTGTTCCGCGAACAGATCCGCAAGGGTGGCCCTGTCACCGTCACCGATCCCGACGTGACGCGTTACTTCATGACCATTCCCGAAGCCTGCCAGCTGATCCTGCAGGCGGCCTCGGGGGCAGCGCATGCCTCGATCTATACGTTGGACATGGGCGAGCCCGTGCCGATCCGGCTGCTGGCGGAACAGATGATCCGTCTCGCCGGCAAGCAGCCGGGCCGGGACATCGCCATCGTATATACGGGCCTGCGCCCCGGCGAGAAGCTCCACGAGACGCTGTTCCACGAGGAAGAGCGTTATCGGCCGACTTCCCATTCGAAGATCATGCAGGCGGTCGCGCGCGAGGTGTCGTCGGAGTTCATCGACATGGCCCTGCAACGCCTGAAAGCGGCGCATGCGCGCTACGACACCGCGGAACTGCAGGAACTGCTGCGCGTCGCGGTGCCCGAGTTCACGCCCCGCCCGAACGAAGCAGAGGCGGCATCGGCTACCATCGTCGCCTTCCCCGGTCGCGAAGCACGCAGGATCCGATGACACAGCGCATCCGAAAGGCCGTCTTCCCCGTGGCGGGTCTGGGTACCCGCTTCCTGCCCGCGACCAAGACCGTACCGAAGGAGATGCTGCCGATCATCGATCGGCCGCTGATCCAGTACGCCGTCGACGAGGCGGTGGAGGCCGGCTGCGACACCTTGATCTTCGTCACCAACCGCTACAAGCATGCGGTGGCCGACTATTTCGACAAGGCCTACGAGCTCGAGCAGAAGCTTGAGCGGGCCGGCAAGCATGAGCAGCTCGAGCTGGTGCGCAATGTGCTGCCGAGCCATGTGCGCGCCGTCTTCGTGACCCAGGCCGAGGCCCTTGGCCTGGGCCATGCCGTCCTCTGCGCGAAGCCGATCGTGGGAGACGAACCGTTCGCGGTCCTGCTGCCCGACGACCTGATCTGGAACCGCGGACCCGGTGCACTGAAGCAGATGGCCGACGCCGCCGAAACGACCGGCGCCAGCATCATCGCGGTGCAGGATGTGCCGCAAGACCAGACGGGCAGCTATGGCATCGTGGCCACCGACGCCTTCACCGGCAGGGAAGGGCGCATCCGCGCCATCGTGGAGAAACCGAAGCCCGAGGTTGCGCCCAGCAACCTGGCCGTCGTCGGCCGCTATGTGCTTGACTCGCGCATCTTCGCCCTGCTCGAGAACACCGTACCCGGCGCCGGCGGCGAGATCCAGCTGACGGATGCCATCGCGGCACTCCTGTCGGAAAAGCCCGTGCATGCGTATCGCTTCAAGGGCACGCGCTTCGACTGCGGTACCCACATCGGTCTCATCGAGGCGACCATCCGCTACGCACTCGACCACGAGAAGCTCAGCGACGCCGCCCGCATCATGATGCAGGACGCATTGAACGAACTGGGCGTGCAGGAACTCGAGTAAGTTCCGCACCGCCGAACGCCTGATCCGAACAGTCCGCCTGGCCACCCGATGGATGCCATGTCCGCAACCGACACATCCGGGGCCGGCTACTATCTCGATACGGCGGGCGAGACTCCACCCTCGCCTGTCCTGCAGGGGAGCATGGACGCGTCGGTCTGCATCATCGGCGGCGGGTTCGCCGGGCTCAATACTGCGCTCGGACTCTCGGAACGGGGCATCCCGCATGTCGTCCTGCTTGAGGCGGAAGCGACGGGACATGGCGCTTCCGGCCGCAACGGCGGCTTCGTGTTCGGGGGCTTCTCACGGGGTGAGGACGCGCTGCTGCGTGAACTAGGCGCGCAGCGCGCCAGGGCACTCTATAAGGGCACGACGGATGCTGTCGAACTGATCCGCCAGCGCATCAGGCGCCATGCCATCGCCTGCGACGACACGCACGGCGGCATCATCTGGGCCAACTGGTTCAAGGATCCGGAGGTATTGCGGTGCCGGCAGCGCCTGCTGGCGGACCATTACGGTCAGGACTGGCGCTGGATGCCCCGGGAAACGCTGCGGAGCCAGATCCGGACGCATCGTTACCACGACGGCCTGTTCGAACCGGACGCCTTCCATTTTCATCCGCTGAAGTACGCGCGCGGGATTGCGCGCGCGGCACAGGAGCAGGGGGTTTCGCTGTTCGCGCGCTCGCCGGCGACATCGCTGGCGCGGGACGGTGCGGGTTGGCGCGTGGCCACGCCGCAGGGGCAGGTGAGGGCACGTCATGTCGTCCTGGCCTGTGGCGGCTATCTTGCCGGCCTGCATCGTCGCGTGGATGCGGGCGTCCTGCCCATCGCTACCTACGTGATGGTGACCGAACCTCTGCATGCACGCATGCAGGACGCGCTCACCACGCAGGCCGCGGTCTACGACACGCGGTTCGCCTTCGACTATTACCGTCCGCTACCCGACACAAGATTGCTGTGGGGCGGGCGCATCTCCGTGCGCGACCGGTCCGCCGGAGCGGTCCGCAGGCTGCTTTATCGGGACATGTTGAAAGTGTTTCCCCAGCTCGAAGGCGTCCACATCGACCATGCGTGGTCGGGGTTGATGAGTTACGCCCGCCACCAGATGCCGCAGGTGGGGCGCATTGAGAACGGGCTGTGGCTTGCGCAGGCGTTCGGGGGGCATGGCGTGGCCCCGACCACGCTGGCCGGTGAGGTCATCGCCAGTGCCATCGCCCATGAGGATCCGCGCTGGCGCGAGTTCGCGGACTATGGTCTCGTTTCCGCTCTGAAGCCGGCGGGTTTCGTTGGCGCACAGCTCGGCTACTGGTGGGCCGAGTTCAAGGATGCATGGAAAGACAGGATGGAACGCAGGTGACCAACATGACGGCAATGCAGGATCCCATCGAATGGGCCGACTTCGAACGGGTCGCGTTATGCGTGGGGACGGTGATGAAGGTCGAGGCCTTCCCGCAGGCGCGCAAACCGGCGTGGAAGCTCTGGGTGGACTTCGGGCCGCATGGCACCAGGAAGACCAGCGCGCAGATCGTCAGTCTCTATTCGGCGGAGGATCTGGTCGGGCGGCAGATCGTCGGCGTCATCAATTTCCCGCCGAAGCAGATCGGCGGATTCCTGTCGGAGTTCCTGCTGACCGGCTTCCACACGGACGCCGGCGTGGTCATCACCACCGTGGAGCGCCCGGTGCCGAATGGTACGCGGATGGCGTGAGTGAAGGCACCGCAATGACGAAAAAGGCGCCTTGGGGCGCCTTTTTCGTTCAACACGGAAGGGCAAACGGTCAGAGCGACTCGAAGATGCCCGCCGCACCCATGCCGGTGCCGATGCACATGGTGACCATGCCGTACTTCTGCTGGCGACGGCGCATGCCGTGGACGATGGTGGCGGTGCGGATGGCACCGGTGGCGCCCAGCGGATGGCCGAGCGCGATGGCGCCGCCCAGGGGATTGATCTTCGAAGGATCAAGGTCGCTGTCGCGGATCACCGCCAGCGCCTGCGCGGCGAACGCTTCGTTGAGCTCGATCCAGTCCAGCTGGTCCTTGGTCAGGCCGGCCTGCTTCAGGGCTTTCGGAATCGCGGCGATCGGGCCGATGCCCATCACTTCAGGACGCACGCCGGCGACCGAGAAGCTGACGAAACGGGCCAGCGGCGTCAGGCCGTAATCCTTGATCGCCTGCTCCGAGGCCAGCAGCACGCCGGCGGCGCCATCGCTCATCTGCGACGAAGTACCGGCAGTGACGGTGCCGCCGAACTGCGGATTGCGGAACACGGTCCGCAGCTTGGCCAGGCCTTCCAGCGACGTGTCCGCACGCGGGCCTTCATCCTGTTCGACCAGCAGTTTCTTCAGGCGAACGGTGTTGCCGGCCAGGTCGGGCTGGCGCGAGATCACTTCGTAGGGACTGATCTCGTCCCTGAACTCGCCCGCGGCCTGCGCGGCCAGGGCCTTCTGGTGTGAGGCGACGGCGAAGGCGTCCTGGTCCTCGCGCGAGATCTTCCATTCCTCGGCCACCTTCTCGGCGGTGATGCCCATGCCGTAGGCGATCGCAACGTGGTCGTTGTCGAACACGCTCGGCGCCATGGCGACTTTGTTGCCCATCATCGGCACCATGCTCATGCTCTCGGTGCCGCCGGCCAGCATCAGGTCGGCGTTGCCGAGGCGGATCTGGTCGGCCGCCATCGCCACGGCCTGCAGGCCGGACGAGCAGAAGCGGTTGATGGTCTGCGCGGCGATCGTGTTGGGCAGGCCCGCCAGCAGCAGGCCGATGCGCGCCACGTTCATGCCTTGCTCGCCCTCGGGCATGGCGCAGCCGATGATGGCGTCATCGATGCGGCCGAGGTCGATGCCCGGGGCCTGCGCGACGACGGACTTCAGCACGTGCGCCAGCATGTCGTCCGGACGGGTGTTGCGGAATACGCCCTTCGGCGCCTTGCCGACCGGCGTGCGGGTGGCGGCGACGATGTAGGCTTCTTGGATCTGCTTGCTCATTTCGATGTGTCCTTGTCCGTCGCTTAGTTACGCAGGGGCTTGCCGGTCTTCAGCATGTGGCCGATGCGCGCCTGGGTCTTTTCCTGCTGCGCGAGCTCAACGAAGTGCTTGCGCTCCAGTGCGAGCAGCCACTCCTCATCCACCAGCGCGCCGCGGTCGACTTCGCCGCCGCACAGGACGGTGGCGATGCGCACGGCGATCTCGTAGTCGTACTCGCTGATGAAGCGGCCTTCCAGCATGTTGACCAGCATCATCTTGAAGGTGGCGATGCCGACGTCGCCGGCCACCTGGATGCGTCGGGCGGGCAGCGGCGGCCGGTAGCCGCTTTCGGCCAGGGCCAGCACCTGCTGCTTGGCGATGTACAACTGCTCGTACGCGTTGAACACGACCAGGTCGTGCTCGCGCACCAGGCCCAGTTCCTTCGCCTCTACCGCGGACGCCGACACCTTGGCCATCGCGACGGTTTCGAAGGTCTTCTTGAGTTCCGCGAACACATCGCCACCCGGGCCCGCCGCTTGCGATGCGCGCACGGCGATTTCCTTCAGTCCGCCACCGGCCGGCAGCAGGCCGACGCCGGCTTCGACCAGGCCGATGTAGCTTTCCAGTGCTACCACCGCCCTGGCGCTGTGCATCTGGAACTCGCAGCCGCCGCCCAGTGCCAGTCCGCGCACGGCCGCGACCACCGGCACCAGCGAGTACTTGATGCGCTGGCTGGTGGCCTGGAAGTTGGCGACCATCGCCTCGAACTCGGCGATCTTGCCGGCCTGCAGCGCGCCCAGCGCACCCGCCAGGTCGGCACCGGCGGAGAACGGCTCCTTCGGCTGCCAGATCACCAGGCCCTTGAACTTCTGCTCGGCGAGGGTGATCGCCTGCTGCACGCCTTCCAGCACCGCGTCCGACACGGTGTTCATCTTGGTCTTGAAGCTGACCACGCCGACACCGTCGCCGTCGGTCCACAGGCGCACGCCGTCATTCTCGTAGACGGTCTCGCCCTGGGCGAAAGTTTCACCCAGCAGGGGATCCGGGAAGCGCTGGCGCTGGTAGACGGGCAGGGCCGACCGCGGCAGCTTCGTATTCCGGGCGGGGCTGTAGCTGCCCTCGGGCGCGTGGACGCCCTCCCGGCCATCGAACACCCAGTTCGGCAACGGCGCACTGCTCATGGTCTTGCCGGCGACGATGTCGTCAGCGATCCACTGCGCCACCTGCTTCCAGCCTGCCGCCTGCCAGGTTTCGAACGGACCCAGCGACCAGCCGTAGCCCCAGCGGATGGCCAGGTCCACGTCGCGCGCGGTATCGGCGATGTCGGACAGGTGGTAGGCGCTGTAGTGGAACAGGTCGCGGAACACCGCCCACAGGAACTGCGCCTGCGGATGCTGGCTTTCACGCAGCTTGGAGAACTTCTCGGCAGGGTTCCTGATCTTCAGGATTTCGACCACTTCCGGCGCGGCGGCGCGGTCGGCCGGCCGGTAATCCTGCTTGGCCAGGTCGAGCACCACGATGTCCTTGCCCACCTTGCGGAAGATGCCGGCGCCGGTCTTCTGGCCCAGCGCGCCCTTGGCGATCAGGGCTTCCAGCCATTTTGGCGATTTGAAGTAGGCGTGCCACGGGTCGTCGGGCAGGGTATCGCCCATGGTCTTGATGACGTGGGCCATGGTGTCCAGGCCGACCACGTCGGAGGTGCGATAGGTGGCCGACTTGGGCCGCCCGATCAGCGGGCCGGTGACGGCGTCCACTTCGTCGAAGCCCAGCTTGAACTCGGCCGTGTGGTGGGCGGTCGCCAGGATCGAGAACACGCCGATCCGGTTGCCGATGAAATTGGGCGTGTCCTTCGCATACACCACGCCCTTGCCCAGCGTGGTCGTCAGGAAACCTTCCAGGCCCTCGAGCACCGAGGCGTCGGTGGTCCTGGCCGGGATCAGTTCGGCCAGGTGCATGTAACGCGGCGGATTGAAGAAGTGCACGCCGCAGAAACGATGGCGAAGCTGTTCTGGAAGAACTTCCGCCAACTTGTTGATTCCCAAGCCAGAAGTGTTGCTGGCCAAGACGGCATGGTCGGCCACGAACGGCGCGATCTTCTTGTACAGGTCCTGCTTCCAGTCCATCCGTTCGGCAATGGCCTCGATGATCAGGTCGCAGCCTTTCAGGTGTTCCAGCCCGGTTTCATAGTTGGTCGGGATGATGGCTTCCGCCAGCGACTTGCTGGCCAGCGGGGCGGGGCTCAGCTTGGCCAAGCCCGCGATGGCTTTCAGCACGATGGCGTCGGGGTGGCCCTCCTTGGCGGGCAGGTCGAACAGCACAGTGTCGACCCCGGCGTTGGTCAGGTGCGCTGCGATCTGCGCCCCCATCACACCGGCGCCCAGGACGGCCGCCTTGCGTACAAGCAGTTGGTTGGACATGAGGAATCCTTGCGATTACAGGGGTTGTTTGACGTGGTCGGCGCGCAGGCCGGCCTCGGCGAAGCGGATCAGTTCGCGGGCGGCCCGTTCGCGGTGTGCCGCTTCGGTGACGCCCGCGGGGCGCTTGATCAGGCCGAAATCGGCCATGGCATAGGTCAGCGCGCCGGACAGGAAGTCCAGCCGCCAGTAAAGCTCTTCCTTGCTCAGGGCCGGCACGCAGCCGGCGATGGCCTTGCCGAAATCGCGCAGCACGTGGCCGTAGTGGTCGGACAGGAACTGGCGCAACCCGTCGTTCTTCTCGGCATAGGCGCGGGCGATGACCCGGACGAAGGCGCCACCGCCGTTGCGGTCCTGGGCCAGCGCCAGCGCGGGCTCGACGAAGGCAGCCAGCACTGCCTCCAGCTCGCCAGGACGTTCGGCCAGCGCCTTCTGCAGCTGCGACAGGCGGGCAGCGGTCATGTCGTCCATCCGGCGGCGGAAAACCTCGTTGACCAGGTTCTCCTTGCTGCCGAAGTGGTAGTTGACCGCGGCGATGTTGACGTCGGCGCGGCTGGTGACCTGGCGCAACGACGTGCCGGCAAAGCCATGCTGGGCGAACAGCTCTTCGGCGGCCCCCAGGATGCGTTCCTTGGTGGAGAAGTGTGTGGCATTGCCCATGGGTCACCCGACTAAATCAAACGCTTGTTTGACTCATTCTCCGCCGGGCAGACGGGAGGTGTCATGCTGCCGTGCAGCAAATTTCTGGCGGCGGGTCGCTGCAACCCGCGGCTGGATACGTTAGAATCTCGCTACGCTTTCTGGTCTAAGCCCGCGTTTCGACGCGGGTTTTTCATGTTAACCTTGGGCCTTCAGTGGCCCGCCCAACGGAGAAAATCCCCATGGCGCTGGAGCGCACCCTGTCAATCGTCAAGCCCGATGCCGTCGCCAAGAACGTCATCGGCGAGATCTATGCCCGTTTCGAAAAGAACGGCCTGAAGATCGTCGCCTCGAAGATGAAGCACCTGTCGCGCCGTGAGGCCGAAGGTTTCTACGCCGTGCATCGCGAACGTCCGTTCTTCAATGCGCTGGTCGAGTTCATGATCTCCGGTCCGGTCGCCATCCAGGTGCTGGAAGGCGAGAACGCCGTGCTGAAGCATCGCGACATCCTCGGCGCCACCAATCCGAAGGACGCTGCGCCGGGCACGATCCGCGCCGACTTCGCCGATTCGATCGACGCCAACGCCGCACACGGTTCGGATTCGGTAGAGAACGCGAACATCGAGATCGCGTATTTCTTCGCCGCCACCGAAGTGTTCTCGCGCTGAGCGAACAGTGATGAGCAGCCACGAACTGCCACCGATCGAACTGAAAATGGCCACGGACGCACCGTCCGTGGCCATCGGTGCCTCCGTGCCTGCGAAACAGAACCTGCTGGACCTGGATCGCGAGGGCCTTGAGCATTTCTTCATCGAGAAGCTGGGTGAACAGAAGTTCCGCGCCCACCAGGTGATGAAGTGGATCCACCACCGCTACGTCACCGACTTCGACCAGATGACGGACCTCGGCAAGAACCTGCGCGCCAAGCTGCAGGAGCACGCCGAGGTTGTCGTGCCACAGGTCGTATTCGACAAGCCCTCCACCGACGGCACCCACAAGTGGCTGCTCGGCATGGGGGTCGATGGCAAGAATGCCGTCGAAACCGTCTACATCCCCGACAAGAGCCGCGGCACGCTGTGCGTGTCGTCGCAAGTGGGCTGCGGGCTGAACTGCACGTTCTGCTCGACGGCCACGCAGGGCTTCAACCGCAACCTTACCACCGCCGAGATCATCGGCCAGGTGTGGGTGACGGCACGCCACCTGGGCAACGTGCCTGCGCAGAACCGTCGCCTCACCAACGTGGTGATGATGGGCATGGGCGAGCCGCTGCTCAATTTCGACAACGTCGTTCGCGCGATGAACATCATGCGCGACGACCTGGGCTATGGCCTGGCGAGCAAGCGCGTCACGCTGTCGACCTCGGGCCTGGTGCCGATGATCGACCGGCTGTCCACCGAGACCGACGTGTCGCTGGCGGTCTCGCTGCACGCGCCCAACGACGCGCTGCGCGAACAGCTGGTGCCGCTCAACAAGAAGTACCCGATCGCCGAACTGATGGCATCGTGCGTGCGCTACCTGCGCGCGAACAAGAAGCGCGACTCGGTGACGTTCGAGTACACGCTGATGAAGGGCGTCAATGACCAGCCCGAGCATGCGCGCCAGCTGGCACAGCTGATGCGCAAGTTCAGCAACGCCGCGCAGCTGAAGGATGCCGGCAAGGTCAACCTGATTCCATTCAATCCGTTCCCCGGCACGCGCTACGAGCGCTCGCCGGACGAAGAGATCCGCGCGTTCCAGAAGCTGCTCCTCGACGCGCAGGTGCTGACGATGGTGCGTCGCACGCGCGGTGACGACATCGATGCGGCCTGCGGTCAATTGAAAGGGCAGGTCATGGATCGTACGCGCCGCCAGGCCGAGTTCCGGCGCCATCTGCAGGAACAGGGCATCGACGATGCGGCGTGACGGGTTCTGGCTGCTGCTCTTCCCCGTACTGCTGATGACCGGTTGCAGCCGGCTGACCTTTGTAAAACCGAAGATGGAACGCACGGACGGCGAGCAGATCGCGCAGGACTACACCGTGCGCGACAGCCCCGAGGTCAAGCGGCGACAGGCCATCCAGAGCACGTTGTCGCGATCGATGCAGCGCATGCAGTCGGGCGACCTGGATACCGCGGCGCGCGAAGCACAGGCCGCGCTCAAGCTGGACCCCTCGTCCGTGGATGCCTTGACCATGCTGGCGGTGATCGAGGACCGTCGCGGCCAGGGTGCGAAAGCCGGTGAGCTCTACAAGCGGGCGGCCGAACTGGCGCCGCGACAGGGCATGGTGCAGAACAACTACGGCACCTGGCTGTGCAGCCAGGGCCATGCGGCCGAATCGCTGGTCTGGTTCGACCGTGCCATCCGGGCGCCCGGTTACCCGACGCCCGCCGTGGCCCTGGCCAACGCCGGCAACTGCGCGCTGTCGTCCGGCCAGGTCGAACGGGCCGAGCGCGACCTGCGGCAGGCGATCAAGCTGGATCCGGGCAACGCGACGGCACTGGGTGCGCTGGCGGAGGTCGAGTTCCGCCACCAGCGATACCTGCCTGCGCGTGCCTTCATCGAACGCCGCCTGGCCGCTGCGCCCGCAAGCCCGGGCGTGTTGAAACTCGCATCACAGATCGAGGAAAGACTCGGCGACAAGGCTGCTGCCAGTCGATATGTTCGGCAACTTCGGGCGGAGTTTCCCGACGCGGTGGACGTCACAACTGGGGGAAATGCAGGGTCATGACCGATTTGAACACGATGCAATCGCAGGACCCGCAGGGGTGCGGGGATCTGCTCCGGGCCGCGCGCGAACGCGGCGGGATGTCGCTCCAGGACGTCAGCCAGCGGTTGAAGATGCCGACGCGCGTCCTGCAGGCACTTGAAGCCGGCCAGTGGGAGCAGCTCGGCGGCGCGGTCTTCGTGCGCGGCCAGCTGCGCAGTTACGCCAGGCTGGTGGGGATCGACGTTGAACCCTTCCTGCAGCAGGCGCAGGTAGGGTCCGTGCGCCCCGCGGAGCTTGTCAGCCGCAGCTATACCCCGCGTTTCCAGCATGTCTTCGAGAGTTTCAAGCGCCGGGCTGTCTACGTCGTGCTGACGGTAGTGATCGTCACGCCGGTGTGGATGGGGCTGCGGCCGCAGCTGGGCACGGGATCGTCCGACAGCACCACGGCCTCGCTGGACGTGGTTCCCGAGGCGGGCGAGTCGGTGCCGGCGGATCCCGCCGCCGCGACCGCGACCGCGACCGCGCGCGCGCAGGCCACGCCTTATGTCGCGTCGATGACGCCGATTCCGCGTGCTGCGACGCCTTGGCTGTCGATGCGATTCAAGGGCGACAGCTGGGTGGAGGTCAACGCGCCCGATGGCCGCAAGGTGGAGCACGCGCTGATCAAGTCCGGTGAAGAACGCCGCTATGCGCAGGGCGAGGTCGGGCGGGTCAAGCTGGGCGATGCCACAGCGGTCGAGGTTCAGCAAGCCGGTAGTACGGTGGATCTGGCGCCGTACCAGCGCGCGAATGTCGCACGCTTTACGGTATCCTCTGAGGGTTCCCTAGCGCCGGTCGGTGACTGACCCGCGCGCGGGTTTGTCCAACCAAGACCAAGACCCCGCCTCGACGGGGCAAGAGAGCGCATGGCGATTGATGATCTGCTCGACGAGCACGAACAAAGTGAACGCGTCCGCGGCTGGCTGAGGAACAACGGCGCCGGCCTGATCGGTGGCGTTGCCCTGGGCCTCGCGGTGATCCTGGGCTGGCAGTGGTGGCAGAAGGACCAGGCCCGGAAGAACGAGCAGGCCCATCTGGATTACCAGGCGGCGCTGGAAGGCGCGACGGGCAATGACCTGAAGAAGGCCCAGGCCGCGGTCGCCAAGCTGTCCACCGAGGATGAGGTGTATGCCGACCTGGCTGGCCTGCAGCTGGCCAAGGCCCAGGTCCAGGCAGGTGAGCGCGATGCGGCCATCGCCACCCTGCGCGGGCTGACCCCCGATGCTTCGCTTAAGCCGGTCGTCGACCTGCGGCTGGCACGCCTGTTGAACGATGCAGGCAAGCATGCGGAAGCGCTGGCGCTGCTCGCGAAGAGCGACGATCCGTCCAGCCTCGAGGCGCGCGGTGATGCCCTGCTGGCGACCGGAAAAGCCAAGGAAGCACAGGACGCCTACACCAAGGCACTCGCCACCCTGGACGTCGCCTCGCCGCAGCGTCGCCTGATTGAAATCAAACTGGTCAGCGCCGGTGGCACCCTGCCCAAGACGGGAGGCACGGCCTGATGCGTTCATCCACCCATTTCGTGACCCGTGTGATCGCCTCGGCCGCGTTGCTCGCGATGCTGGCAGGTTGCAGCACGGTGAAGGGCTGGTTCGGCAGCAAGGACAAGGAAGGCGAAAAGCCGACCGATCCGGCTGAACTGGTCGACTTCACCGCCAGCGCCACCGTGGCCAAGCTCTGGTCGGCCAATGCGGGCAAGGGCGAGGGCCGCATCGGCCTGCAGCAGGTGCCTGCCGTGGACGGCGGACGGGTCTACGCCGCGGCCGTTGAAGGCGGTGTGCGCGCCTTCGACCTGCAGTCCGGCAAGCCTGTGTGGCACTACAAGTCCGATCTGCGACTGTCGGGTGGTCCCGGGGCGGCCGACGGACTGGTCGTGGTCGGAACGCTGAATGGACAGGTCATCGCCCTTGACGCCAGTACCGGCGCCGAGAAGTGGACGGCCAAGGTTCCGAATGAAGTGATCGCCGCGCCGACCATTGGCCAGGGGCTGGTGTTCGTGCGCAGCAATGACGGGCGCGTGTCGGCGTTCAATGCCGAGGATGGTGAGCGCCGCTGGTTCTGGAACCATGACCTGCCCAACCTGACCGTGCGTGGCAACGCGCCTGCGGTGCTGGGGCCGGGCGTCCTGTTCGTCGGCAACGACGACGGCACGGTCTCCGCGCTGGCGACGCCCGATGGCCGCCCGCTGTGGACGCAGGCGGTTGGCATTCCGGAAGGCCGCACCGAGCTGGACCGCATGGCCGACGTGGATGGCGCGCCCGTCCTCGAAGGCACCACGCTGTTCGCCACCAGCTACAAGCAGGAAACCGTCGCCATCGAAGGCCCGAGTGGTCGTCCGATGTGGACGCGCGACAAGGGCGGTGCCGGTGGTCTTGGCGTGACCAGCAGCGTCGTCGTCGTATCCGATCCTGCGGGCACGGTGTGGGCGCTGGACAAGTACAGCGGCAGCGCCACCTGGTCCAACACCACGCTGGCCCGCCGTTCGCTGACTGCACCCACCATCCATGGCGACTTTGCCGTGGTGGGTGACTACGACGGCTACCTGCACTGGCTCAAGCTGGACAATGGCGAGCAGGCCGCGCGTGAACGCGTGGGCGGCAAGGTGCTGCGTGGCAAGCCGGTGGTGGCCGATGGCATCCTGATCGTGCAGGACGTGGACGGCGGCCTGACCGCGTTCGGCTTCAGGTAAGCGGCGAAGGAGGGCGCCCGGCGCCCGTCCATCCTTGCGGAATCACCCTCGAAGGGCCGGCTTGCCGGCCCTTCTTCGCGACGCGACCGGCATTTCCCGATACCATGGCGACCCCGCTGCAGGTGGGAGCGGCGCGTTCCGCGTGCCCCTGTTCTGCCCGGTGTCCCTTTCTTTCTATCCGGTTGTTTCCCCATGTTGCCCCTCGTTGCCCTGGTCGGTCGTCCCAATGTCGGCAAGTCGACGCTGTTCAATGCGCTGACGCGCAGTCGCGATGCCCTCGTGCACGACCAGCCCGGCGTCACCCGCGACCGGAACTACGGCGTCTGCCGCCTTGATGCCGACGAACCCTTCTTGGTGGTGGATACCGGCGGTATCGCCGGCGAAGAAGAAGGCCTTGCCGGTGCCACCGCGCGGCAGGCCCGCGCCGCCGCCGAGGAAGCGGACCTGGTGCTGTTCATCGTCGATGGCCGCGAAGGCCCGTCGGCGCTCGATGACGAAATCCTGGCCTGGCTGCGCAAGGCGGCACGTCCCACGCTGCTGGTCGTCAACAAGATCGACGGTATCAACGAGTCCACCGCGCTGTCGGACTTCGCGCGCTACGGCTTCGCCGACGTCATCACCATCTCCGCATCGCACCGCCAGGGCATCGACGACCTGCTCGAAGAAGTACAGCAGCGCCTTCCGGAAGAAGGTGCGACCGAAGCCCTGGACAACGACCCCAACCGCATGCGCGTCGCCTTCGTCGGCCGTCCCAACGTGGGCAAGTCCACGCTGGTGAACCGCCTGCTGGGCGAAGAACGCATGATCGCCTCCGAAGTGCCGGGTACCACGCGCGATTCGATCGCCGTGGACATGGAGCGCGATGGCCAGCAATACCGCCTGATCGACACCGCCGGCCTGCGTCGCAAGGGCAAGGTGGAGGAGGCGGTCGAGAAATTCAGCGTGGTCAAGACGCTCCAGGCCATCGAGCAGTGCCAGGTGGCCGTGCTGCTGCTGGACGCGACCGAAGGCGTCACCGACCAGGACGCCAGCGTGCTGGGCGCCGTGCTCGATGCCGGGCGGGCGCTGGTAGTCGCCATCAACAAGTGGGACGGGTTGACCACCTACCAGCGCGAACAGGCCGAGGCGCTGCTGACACGCAAGCTGGGTTTCGTGGAGTGGGCGGAAGTAGTGCGCATCTCCGCGCTGCATGGTTCCGGCCTGCGCGAACTTTTCAAGGCGATCCACCGCGCGCACGCGTCGGCGACCAAGGAATTCGGCACCAGCGAGGTCAACAAGGCGCTGGAAATCGCTTACGAGACCAATCCGCCACCGAGCATCCGTGGCCATGTTTCCAAGCTGCGCTACGTGCACCCGGGCGGTGCCAATCCGCCGACCTTCATCGTGCACGGCACGCGCCTGAAGGTGCTGCCGGAATCGTACAAGCGGTATCTGGAGAACTTCTTCCGCAAGCGCTTCAAGCTGGTCGGTACGCCGGTGCGTTTCATCTTCCGCGAGGGCAGCAACCCCTACGAAGGCAAGAAGAACGTGCTGACCGAGAAGCAGGTCGCCAAGAAGCGTCGCCTGATCCGCCACGTCAAACGCGGCAAGTGACCGGATACCCGTCTCGCATCGGTTTCGCCGAAGCCGGGCAGATCATCCGGCAGGTCGCCGGCAACCGGATGCTGGGACCGGAGCGCATCGCCGTCACGCGGGCCAGCGGACGCGTGCTCGTCGAGGACATCGTCGCGCCCATCCCGTTGCCGCCGTTCGACAACAGCCGCATGGACGGTTTCGCCTTCGCCCATGCCAGCCTGCTGCCTGGGGAAGACACCGTGCTGCGATTGGCAGGTGAACAATTTGCCGGCCGCCTGCAGGCCTTGCAGGTCGGCGCCGGTGAGTGCGTCCGCATCACCACGGGCGCGCCGCTGCCCGCGGGCACGGATACAGTCGCCATCAAGGAAGACTGCATCGTGCAGGACGGCGTGGTGCGCGTCCCTGCGGGCCTGCGGCCGGGCGCGGACATAAGGCGCGCGGGCGAAGACGTGCAGGCGGGTACGCGCGTGCTCGTCGATGGCCAGGTGCTTATGCCGGCAAGGGTGTCCCTGGCCGCGGGGCTGGGCATCGCCTCGCTGGCGGTCGCGCAGCGCCCGACCGTTGCCGTGTTCACGACGGGCGACGAACTGGTCGAGCCCGGCCTGCCACTGGCGCCGGGCCAGATCTACAACGGCAACCGCGAACTGCTGATGGGCCTGCTGCGCGCGGAAGGGCTGGAACCCACTGCGTGGCCGACGCTGCCGGATGATCCGGAGCGGATGGCCGCGGTGCTGACCGATGCGGCGGCGGCGTTCGATGTGGTCATCACCTGCGGGGGTGTGTCTGCCGGCGAGAAGGACCACATGCCGGCGCTGCTGGCGGCGCAGGGACGCATCCACTTCTGGAAGGTACGGATGAAGCCCGGCATGCCGGTGCTGTTCGGCGAAATGGACCGTGCCCTGTTCCTGTGCCTGCCCGGCAATCCGGTATCCGCGTTGGCCACGTTCCTGACCCTCGGGCGCGACCTGCTCGATGGCCTGCAGCGCCGGCGTGAGCAGCGCCCGCAATGGAAGGCCGTGTTGCACGCGCCCTGGCGCAAGCCGCACGAGCGACTGGAATTCCTGCGTGGATGGCTGGAAAGCAGTGCTGATGGACGGCTGCAGGTCACGCCCAATGCGGCCGACGCCTCCCACCACCTGCGCGCGGCCGCCGACAGCAATGCGTTGATCATGCTGGGCGAAGGCGTGCGCGACTACCGGGCGGGCGACGTCGTGGACGTGATCCGCTGCTGATGCGGCGTGCTCGGCGATCTGCGCGATAATCGCCCCATGGCCATACGCGAAATCGATCCGGAAGAAGTGGCGGCCCTGCTGGCGCAAGGCAGCGTGTTCATCGACGTGCGCGAAGACCACGAGCGCGCCAGCGGCCAGGCCGAGGGTTCGCGCGGCCTTCCGAAGGCGCAGCTGGAAGCGGATCCGGCCACGCACGTGCCGGACCGCGACGCCAGCCTGGTGCTGATCTGCCAGAAGGGCGGGCGTTCTCTCGAGGTGGCACGCACATTGGAAGCGGCGGGCTACACGCGGCTTTTCTCGGTGGCAGGCGGAACCACGCGCTGGATCGAGGAGCGCCTGCCGGTGGTCGTGCCGGTGCAGTCCGATGATGCCCGCGACTTCAACGAGCGCTATTCCCGCCACCTGCTGCTGCCCGAAGTAGGCGTGGCGGGCCAGCAGCGCCTGCAGCAGTCGCGCGTTCTGATGATCGGGGCGGGCGGCCTGGGGTCGCCGGCGGCGTTCTATCTGGCTGCCGCAGGCGTAGGGCAGCTGCGTATCGCGGACGATGACGTGGTGGACCGCAGCAACCTGCAGCGGCAGATCCTGCATACCGAAGCGCGCGTAGGCGAACCCAAGGTGACGTCGGCACAGGCCACGCTGGCCGCGCTCAACCCGCGCACGCAGGTGCAGGCCGTGGCCGAGCGCGTCACCGTCGACAATGTCGAGCGCCTGCTGGATGGCGTGGACGTGGTGCTGGACGGCGCCGACAACTTCCCGGTGCGCTACCTGCTCAACGACGCCTGCGTGAAGCTGGGCAAGCCGCTGGTGTACGGCGCGGTGCAGCGTTTCGAAGGCCAGGTGAGCGTGTTCGACGCCGGTCGCCACCGTGGCCATGCACCTTGTTATCGCTGCCTGTTCCCGGAACCGCCGCCACCGGAGTTCGCTCCCAACTGTGCCGAAGCCGGCGTGCTGGGCGTGCTGCCCGGGGTCATCGGCCTGCTGCAGGCCACCGAGGTCATCAAGCTGCTGCTCGGCATCGGCGAACCGCTCTCCGGCAGGCTGCTGCACTTCGATGCGCTGTCGATGCGCTTCCGTGAAACGCGGCTCCGCCACGATCCCGACTGTGCGGTCTGCGCGGCCGGCAAGGCATTTCCCGGCTACATCGACTATCCCGCGTTCTGCCGCGCGCCGGCCTGACGGCTTGAAGGCATGCCTGCGCTGCCGGTAGGGTGGCGCTTGGCTGCCATGCTGGCGGAACACCGGAGGAAGGCCATGCGGACGCTGACGTTCATCGTGGTGGGCCTGCTGCTTGTCGGGTTTGCGATGTGGCTGGCAAAGCCCGCGAAGCGGCGCAACGTCGCTGTCTTCTTCACGCTGGGCTGGCTGCTGGCGGTCCTGTGGAACCTGCGCACCGGCATGGCGCACGGTTACTCGCTGCAGGAGGAAGCACCCATCCAGCTGTTGATCTTCGCGGTGCCGGTCGCCGCTGGCTGGTGGCTCGCACGGAAGGCGCACGGCCGTTAGCACGACGACGGCATCCGGTAGACTGGTGGCATGAGTGCAGAAGCAAGTGCCAGTGACCTGGTGAAAGTCGTCGCCCTGCTGGGCGCCGCCGTCGTGACCGTCCCGATCTTCCGCCGTCTGGGCCTGGGCTCGGTGCTGGGCTATCTGGCTGCGGGCCTGGCGATCGGTCCCTTTGGCCTGGGATGGTTCTCCGATCCGCAGTCGATCCTGCATGTCGCCGAACTCGGCGTGGTGATGTTCCTGTTCGTGATCGGCCTGGAGATGCGGCCGAGCCACCTGTGGAGCCTGCGCCGGCAGATCTTCGGGCTCGGGACGCTGCAGATCCTGCTGTGCACGCTGGCGTTGACCGGGGTGGGCCTGGCTTTCGGCTACCCGCTCGCGGTTTCCTTCATCGGTGGCATGGGCTTCGTACTGACCTCCACCGCGGTGGTGATGCAACTGATGTCCGAGCGCGGCGACGTCGCCTTGCCGCAAGGGCAGAAGGTGGTATCGATCCTGCTGTTCGAAGACCTGCTGATCGTGCCGCTGCTGGTGCTGGTGGCCCTGATGTCGCCGCAGGTGGTGCAACCCGAGGAAGGCTCACGCTGGGGAGCCATCGGCATCGGCGTGGCGTCGCTGGCGGGCCTGATCGCGGCGGGCATCTGGCTGCTCAACCCGCTTTTCCGCGTGCTGGCCGCCGCCAAGGCGCGCGAGGTGATGACCGCCGCCGCGCTGCTGGTGGTGTTGGGCGCCGCGTTGCTGATGCAGCTGGGCGGCCTGTCGATGGCGATGGGTGCATTCCTCGCCGGCGTGCTGTTGTCCGAGTCCACCTTCCGCCACCAGATCGAGGCGGACATCGAACCCTTCCGCGGCATCCTGCTGGGCCTGTTCTTCCTGGGCGTGGGCATGGCGCTGGACCTGGGCGTGGTGGGCAGCAACTGGCCGCTGATCGTCAGCGCCGTGCTGGCGATGATGCTGGTGAAGGCGTTGTGCATCTACGCCGTGGCGCGCCTGACCCGCAGCACCCATCCCGAAGCGCTGGACCGTGCCGTGCTGATGGCACAGGGCGGCGAGTTCGCCTTCGTGCTGTTCGCCGCCGCGGCGGCCGCTGGCATCATCGATGCCACGGTCAACGCCAACCTGACCGCCATCGTGGTGCTGTCGATGGCGCTGACGCCGCTGTTCGCCCTGCTGCTGCGCAGGTTCTCGCCGGCCGTGAAGGAGTCGATGGAAGGAATCGAAGAGGCCAACGGCCTGAGCGGCAGCGTCCTGATCATCGGCTTCGGCCGCTTCGGCCAGGTGATGAGCCAGTCCTTGCTGGCGCGCGACGTGGACGTGACCATCATCGATACCGACATCGAGATGATCCGCAGCGCGGAGGAGTTCGGCTTCAAGATCTACTACGGCGACGGTACCCGGCTGGATGTACTGCGCGCCTGCGGTGCACACAGCGCGCAGGCCATCGCCGTCTGCGTTGACAACAAGGACGCCGCCAACCGGATCGTGGAACTGGTCAAACACGAGTTCCCGCAGGCACAGGTGCTGGCGCGCTCGTTCGACCGCGAACATTCGCTGGCGCTGATCGATGCGGGCGTCGACTACCAGATCCGCGAGACGTTCGAATCGGCCGTGGAGTTCGGCAAGGCCGCGCTGCGGAGCGTCGGTGTTTCGCAGGAGGATGCTGATGCCATCGCCGAAGAGATCCGTCGCCGCGATGCGGAGCGGTTCGAACTGGAGATGGCAAGCGGTGACCTGATCGAAGGCGCCCGGATGCTCTACGGCAACAAGTTCCGCCCCGCCAAGCCCACGCCCACGCCGTTCACCAAGCCCAAGCGGGAAGCCAGGCCGCTCAACGAAGAGGCGGCCGAGATCATCGGCGAAGAGGAAGAGGAATAGCTACCGCGCGCCGCGCGGCGACACGCCGGGCTTGTCATCCGCCTGCAGGTACCTGCCGAGCGAGGTCCAGTAGCGTGGATCGTCCGACACGCTGTTGTGGTCGGCACCGGGGAAATCGACGACGTGTGCGGGCCGGCCGAAGGCATCCAGCAGCGCCTGCGTGTGGCGCGTCGGTATCACCTCGTCACGCCCCGCGCGCAACACCAGCAGTTCGCCGCGGTGGCGCGGCAGGTAGTGCAGCGAGTCGTAGCGGTCACGCAGCAACCAGCGCACCGGGAAAGCGGGGTAGTGCGCCTGCGCCACGCTCGCCAGGCTGTCGAATGGCGTGACCAGCACCAGGCGCCGCACATCGCGCTGCGAGGCCACGTAACTGGCCACGCCCGTGCCGAGGCTGCGCCCCGCCACATCGACCTGTCCGCTGCCGTGGCGGGCCACCGCTTCGTCGAACACCGCCAGCGCATCCGCCAGGATGAGGGACTCTTCGGGGTTCCCGTCGCTGGCGCCATAGCCGCGGTAGGCCAGCAGGTAGACCGTGGAGGTTGGCAGGGCATCCCGGAAGGCATCACGATTCCATTCGATGCGCTCGCCATTGCCACCGAAATAGACCAGGGCGCGCGGGTGCCCGGGATTGACCACCCAACCGCGCAGCACCGCATCGGGGCGCGGGATGGCGATGTCCGTCGCCGCGGCGGGCGTGCGCGTGCCGTGCGGGAAGTAGATCAGCGACCGCTGCTGCACGTAGAGCAGCATGCACAGCCCGGCATAGCCAAGGACCAGCAGGAGTCCGGCGATCCCCATGATCCGGACAGCCCGCCGTCTACCCATGCTTCTGCTGTGCCGCCTTGAAGGCCGCCAGTTGTTCGGGCGTGGCCTCGTGCTGGTGGCGTGCCTTCCATTCGGCGAATGGCATGCCGTATACCGCTTCGCGCGCCTGCTCCTTGTCCATCGCCACGCCCGCGTCTGTCGCGGCTTCGCGGTACCAGTCGGACAGGCAGTTGCGGCAGAACCCGGCAAGGATCATCAGGTCGATGTTCTGCACGTCGGGTCGGTCTTGGTTGAGGTGCCTGAGCAGGCGACGGAAGGCGGCGGCTTCCAGGGCGGTCGTATCGGTCATGGCGGGCAATCCGGAGTGCGGAGAAGAACGGGGGAGCGACATCGCTCCCACAGAAATGCGGGAATCGGGGACAATGGCGGCTCACTTTATACCCCACGCTCCCCCCATGACTGCCCGAATCCTGGACGGCCGCCGCATCGCCGAGAACCTGCTGGACGAACTGAAGCTGCGGGTCGACGTGCGCGTCGCCTCCGGGCTGGCGAGACCGGGACTGGCGGTGGTGCTGGTGGGGGGCGATCCTGCGTCCGCCGTCTACGTGCGCAACAAGCGGCGCGCGGCGGAGAAGGTGGGCATCGCCGCCTACGACTACGACATGCCGGAAGGCACCAGCGAAGCGCAGCTGCTCGCGCTGATCGACCAGCTCAACGCCGATCCGCGGATCCACGGCATCCTGGTGCAGCTGCCGTTGCCGGGCATTCCCGATGCCAGCCGGCTGATCGAACGCATCGACCCGCTCAAGGACGTGGACGGTTTCCACCCGGCGAACGTCGGCCATCTGGCGCTGCGCCAGTTCGGCCTGCGTCCTTGCACCCCACGCGGCATCACCACGCTGCTTGCGTACACGGACCGGCCGGTGCGTGGGCAGAACGCCACCATCGTCGGCGTCAGCAACCACGTGGGCCGTCCGATGGCGCTGGAGCTGCTGATTGCCGGCTGCACGGTGACGAGCTGCCACAAGTTCACGCCGCCCGACGTGCTGAAGGCCCGGGTGGGCGATGCCGACATCCTGGTGGTGGCGGCCGGCAGGCCCGGCCTGGTGCCGGGTGAATGGGTCAAGCCGGGTGCGGTGGTCATCGACGTGGGCATCAACCGTCTGGACGATGGTCGCCTGGTGGGCGATGTCGGCTTCGATGCCGCGGCCGCCCGCGCCAGCTGGATCACGCCCGTCCCCGGAGGCGTAGGGCCGATGACCGTGGCCACGCTGATGCAGAACACGCTGGAAGCCGCCGAAGCGGCCGCCTGAAACGGGCCAGAGGGCCCCGGGCGTGGGCGGTGCAGGAAATGCATCGTTCCGTCCGTGGCGACAGACGGAAGACCCGCCGATCAGGGTATAATGTCGCGCTTCCCCAACTATCCGGGCCCGCCGATGCTGCGCATCCAGGCTGAAGCACTGACGTACGACGACGTTTCGCTCGTCCCCGCTCACTCCACCGTCCTGCCCAAGGATGTCAGCCTGGAAACGCGCCTGACGCGCGACCTGCGGCTGAAGCTGCCGATCGTCTCGGCAGCCATGGACACCGTCACCGAAGCCCGTCTCGCCATCGCCATGGCGCAGCTGGGCGGCATCGGCATCGTGCATAAGAACCTGACCATCGGCCAGCAGGCGGCCGAAGTGGCCAAGGTCAAGAAGTTCGAAGCCGGTGTCATCAAGGAGCCCTTCACCGTCGGTCCCGAGACGACCATCGCCGAAGTGCTCAAGCTCACCCGCGCACGCAACATCTCCGGGGTGCCGGTGGTGGATGGCGGCCAGCTGGTCGGCATCGTCACCAGCCGCGACATGCGTTTCGAGACCAAGCTGGACGATCCGGTCCGCCACATCATGACCAAGAAGGACCGGCTGGTCACGGTGAAGGAAGGCGCCAGCGATCAGGAAGTGCTGCAGCTGCTGCACCGCAACCGCATCGAGAAGGTGCTGGTGGTCAACGACGACTTCGAGCTGCGCGGACTGATCACCGTCAAGGACATCCAGAAGAAGAGCGACAACCCCAACGCCGCCAAGGACAGCGCCACGCGCCTGCTGGTGGGCGCTGCGGTCGGCGTGGGTGGCGATACCGAGCAGCGAATCGAAGCGCTGGCGGCTGCCGGGGTGGACGTGGTCATCGTGGACACTGCGCACGGCCATTCGCAGGGCGTGCTGGACCGCGTGGCCTGGGTGAAGAAGCGCTTCCCGCTGCTGCAGGTCATCGGTGGCAACATCGTCACCGGCGAAGCCGCGCTGGCATTGATGGATTCCGGTGCCGACGCGGTGAAGGTCGGCGTAGGCCCGGGTTCCATCTGCACCACCCGCATGGTGGCAGGCGTGGGCGTGCCGCAGATCACCGCGATCGACATGGTCGCCGAGGCGCTGCAGGACCGCATCCCGCTGATCGCCGACGGCGGCATCCGCTATTCCGGCGACATCGGCAAGGCACTGGCCGCCGGTGCGTCCACGGTGATGATCGGCGGCCTGTTCGCCGGCACCGAGGAAGCGCCGGGCGAAGTGGAGCTGTTCCAGGGCCGCAGCTACAAGAGCTACCGCGGCATGGGCAGCCTGGGTGCGATGGAGAAGGGCAGCAAGGACCGTTATTTCCAGGACGCCAGCGACGCCGACAAGCTGGTGCCGGAAGGCATCGAAGGCCGCGTCCCGTACCGCGGCGCGGTTGGCAGCATTGTCCATCAGCTGGTGGGCGGCCTGCGCGCGACGATGGGTTACGTGGGCTGCGCGACCATCGAGGCCATGCGCAGCGAACCGAAGTTCGTGGTCATCACGGGCGCCGGCCAGCGCGAGAGCCACGTGCACGACGTGCAGATCACCAAAGAGCCGCCGAACTACCGGATGGGCTGATCGATACCAGAGAAGGGAGACGTCGCCGTTTCCCTTCTTCGTTTATAGCTGCAGGACATCATGACCAACATCCACACCGACAAGATCCTCATCCTCGATTTCGGCGCGCAGTACACGCAGCTGATCGCCCGCCGCATCCGCGAGATCGGTGTCTACTGCGAAATCTGGGCGTGGGACCACGATCCGGACGAAATCGCGGCGTTCGGCGCCAAGGGCATCATCCTGTCGGGCGGGCCGGAATCCACCACCCAGCATGGCGCGCCGAAGGCCCCGCAGCAGGTGTTCGACAGCGGGCTGCCCATCCTGGGCATCTGCTATGGCATGCAGACGCTGGCCGCCCAGCTGGGCGGCGCGACCGAAGCTGCGGATGCGCGCGAGTTCGGCCACGCCGAAGTGGAGCTGGTCGCACATGACGCGCTGCTGGGCGGACTGACCGACCATGCCGGCCGCACCAGCCTGGACGTATGGATGAGCCACGGCGACCATGTGGCCAAGGCGCCGCCGGGCTGGACCATCACCGCCGTCACCGACCGCATCCCGGTGGCGGCGATGGCGCTGGAGGAGAAGCGCTGGTACGGCGTGCAGTTCCACCCCGAGGTCACCCACACCAAGCAGGGCCAGACGCTGCTGCGCCGTTTCGTCGCCGAGATCTGCGGCTGCAAGACCTTGTGGACCGCCGCCAACATCATCGACGACCAGATCGCCCGCGTGCGCGAGCAGGTCGGCACGGACGAGGTCATCCTGGGCCTGTCGGGCGGCGTGGATTCTTCCGTTGTCGCGGCGCTGCTGCACAAGGCGATCGGCGAGCAGCTGACCTGCGTCTTCGTCGACACCGGGCTGCTGCGCT
>JAESGS010000303.1_pt1 | contig 52683 bp, 56 predicted proteins | sample 9269761 | NCBI WGS metagenome assembly JAESGS01 (sample SAMN15741799, study PRJNA653493) | algae metagenome | isolation source: Cyanosarcina radialis HA8281-LM2 and co-occurring heterotrophs from damp... | place: USA: Makauwahi cave, Hawaii | collected 2011-01-06 | reverse complement strand
ACAATCCCCCTAACTGACACCACCGGGTGAAGTCTCCTTGGGCTTCGGGTCCCCACAGCAGCAGCAAGGAGTGTCCTAAGCTGTCGGCGGGGGTGGAGACGGCGGCGGTTAAGAAGTTACACCCTTCTAGGTAGGAACTGGCTAGTCCGTGGGTGTACCAGGAGGTGACAAAGGTGGTGCCGACGAACCATCCCCCCAGGGCAAAGTAGGCACAGGGGAATAGTAGTAAGCCGGACCAGCCGATAAATACAAATCGATCGCGTTTGAGCCAGTCGTCGAGTACGTCGAACCATCCTCGACTCGCTGGCGCGCGTCCTATCGCTATGGTCATGGACAGCAAATCTCCAAAGGTATAATTACAGCAGCTTGCTTTAACGACTTCAACTGGAGCTAGCTGAATCTGCATCCAGTTGTCAGCATAAAGATAGCTTGAATGTCAACTCAGTTTACGTTTCTTTACTGAGCTTTAATAATTATATAGTAGGTGTAAGTTTCTTATCCTGCAACTGGGTAACTGCTTTTGACTGCTAAATAATCGATCTTTTCCTTCTCAACGGCTGAATCTCATATGTACATTGTCGAATTAACGCTGAAAAATACGCCCATACCGCTATCGGTGCAACGGAAATCTGAAACGGATGCCGAAGAGTTGTACCAAAAAATCGTTGCCGCCATGCGCTCTGCCAGCAATGGCCTACTAGAATTGACTTGCGATCGCCAGCCAGATAAGAAGGTAACTGTTCTCAGCCAGGAAATCTGTGCGGTGACAGTAGCTCAGAAATCGGCTACAGCTACTACTGGTAAACCCCCTGGCTTTGCTGCCTTGGTAGAATGAACCCGATAAAATCAGCGATCTAAAATTTCTGCTGCCTGTAGAGATGCGAGATTCCGGATCTCTACAGGCAAAACAACGGGGTTTTCATCATTCATCATTCAGATGTCAAATATTCCATTGGCGATCGCCGTTAAAGATTTGGGCTTCAGTTGGCGGCAGGGAGAGACAGTGTTGCAATCTTGCTCGCTAGAAATTCCTCAAGGCGAGTTTTGGATGCTTTTAGGTACTAATGGCAGCGGCAAGTCAACTTTGCTCAAATTGTTAGCTGGACTGCTACCTCCCCAATCCGGTGAAATTGAGATTGCCAAACCCGTAGGTTTTGTATTTCAAAACCCAGACCATCAGCTAGTCATGCCCAGCGTGGCGGCTGATGTCGCTTTTGGGTTGGTAGAAGAAAAGTTGCCTTTGGCAGAAGTTCGCCGACGGGTAGAGGAAGCTCTGGCAGCGGTGAACTTATGGGGTTTAGCCAGGCGACCCATTTACGCTCTCAGCGGCGGACAAAAACAGCGAATCGCGATCGCTGGTGCGATTGCCCGCCGCTGCGAAGTCCTGCTATTAGACGAACCCACGGCGCTACTCGATCCAGATTCGCAGTTAGATTTAGTAGCTCAGGTTCGGCGTTTGGTGAAAAACCGAGGCTTGACGGCTCTTTGGGTAACGCACCGCTTAGACGAGCTAAATTACTGCGATGGTGCCGTTTTATTAGAAAAAGGTTGTGTAGTCGATTCTGGAGAGCCAAAACGACTCAAACAAAGGTTGATGCAAGTCGAGGGAGAGTGAGGAGATGGGGAGATGGGGAGATGGGGAGATGGGGAGATGGGGAGATGGGGAGATGGGGAGATGGGGAGATGAGGAGATGGGGAGATGGGGAGATGGGGAGAAAACTAACTCCTGACTCCTGACTTCTGACTTCTGACTCCTGAACTCCTGAACTTCTATTTTCTTCCTGGTATCGATCGATACAGTGGAAAGTGCTTAAAAAAACTTTATGATATTAGATATGAAAGTTCGATCCAAAACCACGAACCCAAATCATGTCCCGTTCGCGACTACAGGCTGCTTTACTGGTTGATGGCTACAATGTAATTGGAGCCTCATCGGTTTTGAGTCGGGTGCGCGATCGCTTGGGACTGGAGACATCGCGGCAAAAGCTAATCGAGGACTTAGTCAGCTACAGTGCTTTTGAGGGACTGGAAACGACGATCGTGTTTGATGCTTATTTGCAAAGTGGACCGAGTTCTTGCCAAGTCATCACCGAAAATTTATCCGTTCATTTTACCGAGTTCGGGCAAACGGCAGATACATACATTGAAAAAATGTGTGCGACGTTCGACGGGCGCAATCTTTATCAGTCGTCATTGCGATTGATTGTGGCCACATCCGATCGAACGCAGCAAATGATGGTGATGGGATATGGTGCTGAATGGATTTCTGCCCAACGGCTGATTAATAAAGTTGAAGCAACCGCTCGTCAACTCAAACACCAGCATCAACCTAAAAAACCGTCTTCGCGTCGGTTTCTGATCGATGCCCTCGATCCGAAGACGCAGCAACGGCTGGCAGAGTTACGAAAAAGCATCAAAAACGATTAGTTCGATCGCCCTAGTTGACATATCAAATGACATTAGTTACCCTAGTATAGGCGCTGCAAATACGCCCCCATCGTCTAGAGGCCTAGGACACCTCCCTTTCACGGAGGCGACGGGGATTCGAATTCCCCTGGGGGTATTTTTTAGCTACCGATCGACTCGATACTATACATTAGGTAAAGAAGCAGTTTTGAGCCTTACCCTGCTGGGTTTTACGTACCGAGCAGCTTGTTAGATCGAGATAGAGCGATCGTGATGAACGCAAAAATTCCAGAAGCAATTTATCCTCTATTAGACGACTATATGCAACTTCTGGATCGCTCTGTTCCCGATCTCGCTGAAGCGTTTTACTTGCATGGCTCGATCGCGCTTGGGGCATTTAACGAACGGATGAGCGATATTGACTTTATCGCTGTGTTGCGACGTAGACCAACCCCACAAGACATTACCCATCTCAAAACGAGCCATCAAATTCTTTTAGCCAGGTATCCAAAGTGGAAATTAGACGGAAGTTATCTTCAGTGGAACGATCTGGGCTGTTTGCCTGATGCGATCGCGCCTTCACCTTACGTTGCTGATGGTGTTTTCCACCTAGAAGGGTACAGAGATATTAATTTGGTGACATGGTGGGTGTTGAAGCACCATGGAATTGCCCTTCTGGGGCCGTCGCCTCAAACGCTTACTTTTACTGTGAGTTGGGATGAGCTTGTCGCCCGACTGCACGATAACCTCAACACCTATTGGCAAAGTTGGACTCGTTCGCCAATCCAATTACCAAAATTGCTGTCTGACTATAGCGTTCAGTGGGCGGTTCTGGGTGTCCTGCGTTTGTGGTACTCGTTCTGCGAAGGCGATATCACTTCAAAGACTGGTGCTGGGATATATGCCCTTTCCCACTTGCCAGAACGATGGCACCCGATCGTTCGAGAAGCGCTCGCTCTTCGTGAAGGCTGCGGCCAAATCTACACGTCTCGGATTCGCCGAGCATACGATGCTGTAGAGTTTTTGCGCTACATTATCCGAGCGTACAACGATCGACTTCAGACAAATTCCTGTTATATCGAATCCGGTTGAATAACCGTAATAAACGGTAGTGCGTAAGTCCTGCGGACGACCTGACAGTACGCGTAGCGTGCGCGTTAGCTCCAACATCAAAGATCGCGTGTGGCTAGCGAGCAAGATGCTCGCACTACATATTTCAGATGTTACTGCTCTTGAATTTGAGAAGAACCATCAGCACATTTAATTTGCTGGGGGCTATCTTTCGGAGGCTGAGGGATACCCGGAGGAGTCGAGGTGGGTTCGTTAGTTTCGCAGATCGTCATGGCCAGGGTAGATTGGCCCGCGCTATTTTTGTAGTTAAATACCGCTCCGGTATAGCTTTTCAATCCGGTTTTCTTGGATTGAGCGATAACGATCGCGCTCTTAGCAGATTTGTTCTGAGGCACGATTTGATAGCGATAATTCTCTGTCTCTGGAGGCAACTTTACGGCCAGTTGTTCGCTATTGGTGGCAAATTGCGATTTTTGTAAATGGTGAACGACTTGGGCTTTGTTGGTAGAACTAACGTATTCGATCGCTTCAGTTTGGGGAGTTTTACTAGTTGGCGCTTCAGATCGAGCCGATGGCGTATTACTAGACGACGAGGTAGAGTCGGCAACCTTTTGAAACAAAGCCGATCCGGCAGAAAAGTTTTTGGGCCTGGGTTTCCCTGGATCGGCACTGCTAATTTCTAAACGCAATTGACCGTCTTTGGTAAACTCAAAGATGGTCATGACCGATTGTCGATCGCCAGGAAAGAGCAAGTCGATGTGCATGGGTTGCGGAGTCGGATCGATACGATAACCGACTTCAGCAGTTGGCGTTCTATCTTCAGGGGCTGAAGATTTAATAAATGAAACTAATAACTTGCCATCGGGTGTAAAAAGCAAATTGAGGATTTCCCCCGATGGTGCTTTGGATTGCCATTGCCCCAATAATTTCTGAGTCGTTGAGTCAGCGGCGGGAGATGGGGAAGATGGGGTAGTTGTGGTTTGGGCGTTTGCTAGAAGATTGACCGGATGGGCGATCGCGATTGCTAACCCGCAGGCGATCGCGACACTAGCTACTGGCAATTGCCAAGACTTGAGGACAGACTTATTCATGGTCTTGTCTCCTGATGGCTTGAACCTCACCATTCTACCGACGAATTAAACCACTGCTACTCAGCCTGTTCCAACTTAGCTCTCAAAATTGCCTCGACTTCAACTTCAGGATTGGCAAGATCGAAGGGATATGGATGGCGATTAGCAGGGTTCCGACGACTCATCACAACTTCCATAGCAGCGTGAAACGCCTCGCGATCGTTTCGACGATCGGAAATATACCGCTTTAGCTCAATATTTGTCATTTGTGACAGATTCGGCATCATAGAACAAACTCCCAATTTCATCCTTGGTTGTAAACGCAGTTCGTGGTCGTCTCTTGCATAAATCCTTGGGCGGGCGAAGCATTCGGGTGACAAAATATCGGTCAAATCAATGGTTTTAAATCCGAATGCTTCGCCCCTACCGACATTTTAAAGACAGGTCTAATTTAAGCCTTAAACGTCAGAATCGGTTGCATCCGAGCCACGACTCGCACTAATCCAGCTTGTACCTGAGCGTCAATTACAGGGGTAATGGGCTTGTAAGCAGCAGGCGCTTCTTCGATCCGTCTCTCTTCTCGTAAGGTAATGCAGTCAACCCCAGTTAACCCTAACTCCTCCTCGCTTTCCCGATTCCCTTGACGGCTTAGATCGAAGCGAGAACGCCACCTTCCGGCCCCATGGGAGGCAGAACAGCACCAATCTTGGTTTCCCAATCCGACTAATAGATATGATGGCGTACCCATAGAGCCAGGAATGATGACGGGTTGACCCTCATGCGCCGGACACGCACCCTTGCGCGTCACCCAGCCTTGTCCTTCAGGGAGGGTGATGTTATGGGGTAAATCGTAAACTAACGGTGCTTCGATCTCGCTGTAGACTTGGCGCAGTCGCAGCCGTAACAACTCTGCCAATAGCAGTCGGTTGACAAAGCCATAATTGGCAGCGGTGGCTTCAGCTTGGAGATAATTTTGCACTGCCTCTGGATGGGTAACTGCTGAGAGGGGGAACAAGTGGGAATCTGGATACTTCAATCCTTTTACCCACAACGATCGCGCTCGATCGCGCCACATCCCACCGATGTATTTCCCCACATGGCGCGAGCCGGAGTGGATGGTGAAGGCTAGCTGTCCTTCTCGCACCCCCCATTGATAGGCCAAAGTTCGATCTTCTATGCGATCGATCCACTGCACTTCGACAAAGTGATTGCCGCCGCCAATGGTTGCCAATCCACCATCTCGAACTACTCCGGTTTCTGGAACTAATTCCTCTGGTGCCCATTTTTGATGTCCTGACATCGAGCCGGAAAGAAAAATGCGATCGATTTCCTTTGCCAGTTGATGCAGATTCGATCGAACGATACTTCCCGTGGGCCCGTCTAGCATGGTATCCAACCAGCCAGCCACTCCATCTCGAAACATTGCTTGCATCGATCGAGCCGTCATGGTGACATCGCGAGTGCCAAAAAAGTAATCTCCTTTCATTAATTCCACGAAGCGATCGCGTTGGGATAAAAAATCTCCCACAGACAAATCGGCAACGTGCAACCGCATTCCGCAGTTGATATCGGAGCCGACAGCAGCAGGAATCACCTGCTGTGATGTTTCCACTACAGAGCCGATAGGCACTCCAGCATCACCGGGATGAAAATCGGGTGTGGCACAAACGCGACAAACTCGCCCGCCAGCGGGATGTTTGGCAGTCGCCAAGCTAGCCAATTGCTTGAAGGCTTTGGCCTCAACCGGAAAGCTTTCAGGTAAAAGGACTTCTGCTGTGGGAGCATCGGGGGAATCTGTCCGACGTACCGAGTAAGAGCGATCGTTATATCGCACGTCAAGCCCCTGTCGAGCTAAGGCTCGCAGAAGCCGCAAAGTATTTTTGGGCTGCATAAAAAGCTATTCAAAGCACTAAATGACCTTTAGATTTGAAGCGATTTTGACTTGGGTTCAGCAGCCGCAGTCAAATCCCGAATTTGCAGCTTCCCGTAGATAGTAGGGATGCGATCGGGTACGTAATCCAAAATCTAAGTGCTTCAACTCGTTTCTAACACAACACTTTGCCAAATGGCAAGGAAGTCAACTCAATTCGCAATTAACCCCACGCTTGTTCTCGCAGAGTGGCGCAGGCATCTTTATACGCTTGCCAAATAATTGTTAGTAGAAGCAGACAATTGCGCCACCATCTCCGCACGAGACGAAACCTCAAGTTTGCGAAACATTCGCTTCAAAGCTTGCTTGACAGAATTTTCTGTAATCCACAATTCGCTGCCAATTTCGGCGTTAGTTCGCCCTAAAGCTACCAATCGAGCAATTTGTAATTCGCGAGGAGTTAATCGATCGCTCTCCAAAGATCGTTGTGGCGCTCTTGTTGTTGCCGTCCACGCCGATAAGTGCAAACAAATCGCGCTCAAATCCGAGAGATTTTGCGAATCGAAAGCAGGCATGGATCGATCGCGGGTGCAGCCTACAACCCCTACTAATTTACCCCGACTGACGATCGGCCCTGCCATGACGTGCCAATGGTCGGGACGAGGGCAAATCGTCGTCCACACCTTGGGTGATGTTACCAGGGCCTCATGCACGGGAGCGTGACGTTCTACTAAATAACGCGCCACCGGATTGCGTTCGATCGAGAAGGCAACGTCCAAGGTTTTTTCCAGCGGGCTATTTCCCCATGGCAACCGTTCGCCCAGCATCTCTTGCAGAGTATCGAAGAAAAAAATTCCCGATCGCTTCGCGGCAAAATATTCACCAATTTTTGGCACGATTTGCGACTTGAGATCTCGTTCGTCTTGGATTTGATGTATAGCTGCAAATAAAGCCTGTAAGGGAATTGTCATCGGCACAGTGGCTAAAAGTGTACTCGATCGAGGACTAGGCGAAGTCGATCGGCCTCTTTTAATCTTAGCTAAGCGCACAGTTGAGAGGAAAAAATCGATGTCTTCATATGCCCACCCCGAAGTTTTGGTCGATACCCAATGGTTGATGGATCGCCTTGACGATCCGAACGTGCGGGCGATCGAAGTCGATATGAATCCAGAAATATATCAGAACGCTCATATCCCTGGCGCAGTTTACTGGAATATTCTTACCGATTTGCTGCTCCCAGATCTGCGGATGAATTTAGACCCAACTAACATGGGAAAATTGCTGTCGCGATCGGGTATTACTTCTGAAACGACTGCGATCGCCTACGGGAGTTATCCTGGTACGGGAGCTTTAATCTTCTGGCTGTTGAAAACCTTCGGACACGATCGGGTATACGTTCTCAACGGCGGGCATCAAAAATGGGTGGCAGAGGGTCGGCCGCTGGCAGCAGAGTTATCCGATTTCGCTCCCACTGAGTATCAGGTAAAACCGCCAGATGCCAATTTGCGGGTTTTGCAGCCAGAAGTTCTAGCCTCTCTGAATCGGCCGGATTCTGTGTTGCTAGATGTCCGCACTGCTGAAGAGTATCGGGGCGAAATCTTCATGATGAATCCCCCAGTAGGGGAAGAACGCGGGGGACACATTCCCGGTGCTGTGCATCTCCAACATACCCTGACCTTGAATGAGGATGGTACTTTTAAGTCTGCCGCAGAGTTACAAACTCTTTTCGCCAGTCGAGGAGTTACGCCCGATAAAGAGGTGTTTCCTTACTGTGCCATTGGCGGACGCTCTGCATATATGTGGTTTGTGTTGAAATATTTGCTGGGTTATCCCAAAGTTCGCAACTACGATGGTTCGTGGAATGAATGGGGTCGTTTACCAGAAGTTGCGATCGAGCAGTAATATCGAATCCGGTTGCATCCTGCCCACCCCATTGGGACAGCCCAGAGGGCTATCCCACAAGAATTACCCAATTATTTTTTTAACTTCCATCAAGGAGAGGGAAAAGGAATTTTTTGTTTACTAGAAAGGGGAGATCGATCGGTTTATTATTCTGCTTTGCTTTGCCAGTCTGTTCGCAGAATTGCCCATAACTTTACATCTTCAAATACTCCCCACCTGCGGACTCGCTGGCGTAACAATCCTTCTGGCAATAACCCATTTTTCTGCAATACCCTACCTGAAGCAGGATTTCTTACCATGTGGTAGGCGTAGAGGCGATTGAGTTCTAAATCTTCAAATCCGAAGCGAATAATTGGTTGTAATGCTTCGCTCATATAACCTTTTCCCCAGGCTTGAACTGCTAGCCAAAAACTTAATTCTCCTTGCAAATGTTCTCGATCGATATCTCGAATTTCTATAACTCCACAAAATGCTTTTTCCGCTTTGCTCTCGATCGCAAATGAAACAGATTCCCCTGACTCAAAATCGGCAATCTTTTTAAATACATATCTCTGAGCTTCACCGCCAGGATATGGATGGGGAATAGAGATGGTAGTATCAGCAACCCTGCGATCGCTAGCTGCATCCTGAATTGACTTTATATCTGCATGGGTTAGTAAGCGCAGAAGTAATCTCTCTGTTTCCAAGGTGGTGCGATCGAGCATAAAGCTATTTGATGTCGCTAATTATGACGCATAGTACCAAATGTCTTGTCCATCTTTGACAACCTACTGCATCCAATCAGATTTTGAGTAAAAACCACAGATGCACACAGATAAACACAGATGAAATTGATGAGTTATAGACTTATGCGAGAGGTCTAACCTGCAAACCGACGCTTGGTTAGATTTAAAAATCCACGCTCAAGGGGGCGCGAGGGAAGGGAATGACATCGCGGATGTTGCCCATGCCAGTCATAAATTGCACTAGGCGTTCAAACCCTAAACCAAAGCCAGCATGGGGTACAGTTCCATAGCGGCGCAAGTCTAAATACCACCAGTAATCGGCTAGATTCAATCCTTGCTTCTGAATGCGATTTTCTAGTACGTCTAATCGTTCTTCCCGCTGCGATCCACCAATGATTTCACCAATTTTCGGCGCGAGAATATCCATCGCTGCTACCGTCTTTTCGTCATCACTTAACCGCATATAAAATGCTTTTATTTCTACTGGATAATCGGTAACGATGACGGGCTTTTTAAACAGTTCTTCTGCCAAGTAGCGTTCGTGTTCCGATTGTAGATCTAAGCCCCATTTGACCGGATATTCAAATTTTTTATTGGTTTTTTCTAAAAGGGCGATCGCATCTGTATAAGTCACCCTTTCAAATTGGTTGTTGATGATATTATCGGCAGTAGCTAGCACCGAGTTATCGATCCGCTGGTTGAAAAACTCCATATCTTCGGGACATTGTTCCAAAACGGATTTAAACAGGTATTTAAGAAATTCCTCCGCTAAATCCATATCGCCTTGTAAGTCGCAAAAAGCCATTTCTGGTTCTACCATCCAAAACTCGGCTAGGTGACGAGAGGTGTTAGAATTCTCGGCGCGGAAAGTGGGCCCAAAGGTGTAGACGTTACTAAAAGCCATAGCCATGACTTCGGCTTCTAGTTGCCCGCTGACGGTCAGATAGGCCGGTTTGCCAAAAAAATCCTGGCTGTAATCTACTCCCTTAGCCTCTGTGAGGGGGACATCGGTTAAATTGAGGCTAGTAACGTGAAACATTTCCCCAGCGCCTTCGCAGTCGCTAGCGGTGATGATAGGGGTGTGAATCCATAAAAAGCCCCGCGACTGAAAAAATTGATGGATGGCGTTAGCGCAAGCATTGCGAACTCGAAACACAGCGCCTAAAGTATTAGTACGCGATCGCAAATGTCCGATTTCCCGCAAAAATTCAAACGAGTGGCGTTTCTTTTGCAGCGGATAGGTTTGCGGATCGGCTTCGCCATAAACCTCTACAGTTTGAGCCTTCAGTTCGATCCGCTGTCCCTTAGCTGGGGAAGCTACCAATATCCCAGAAACTGCGATCGATGTGCCTGTATTCAATTGTTTCAGCACGTCTGCATAGTCTGGCAAAACGGGATCGAGAACTACTTGCAGGTTCGCCATCGACGAACCATCGTTGACTTCGACAAAGGTAAAGTCTTTTAATTCTCGTTTGGTTCGCACCCAGCCTTGAATCGTCGCTGACTCATCCGGCTGTCCGGTTCGCAATATTTCTAAAATTCGTGTTGTTACCATTTTTTAAACGATCGCTAATTGAAAGAGGATAAATATTAGTAGTTAGGCGGCAAATCTAGCTATTAGTTCTTCGCGAGATAATTGCAGCAGCAGAGGGGTGAATTCTTCTGGTGGCAATTCTAGTATTGGTTGCACGAGCGCCACTAAGGATTCATCCAATGCCCCAAAGCGAAGTCTTAATAGATTTTCGATCGTGGTACGTCGTTCTGTTTGCATTCCTTGTTGCATTCCTTGTTGCATTCCTTGTTGCCTTGCTTGCTGCATGGCATCTTCCAGGCGCTGTAAATATACTGGTGATAAGTTCATAATTAACTCCCGATCTTCGCTATCTAAATTTTGACGCGCTTCTAAGTTAACCGACAAGCTAGCCAACAAATCCAGGGCATTTGTCCGTAAAGGGTGCGCTATTGGCAGTGCTATTAGTTCGTCGATCGCTTGTTTTTGAGTTGCACCCTTGCCTAAAATTCTTAACCAAAGCGTTTCTGGTGTCAGGGGTAGTCGATTAATAGCCACGATCGCTGCCCTGAAAAACTTGCCGAACAGGTAAACTCCAGAGAGCCAGTTATCTTCATCAGCAATGGCGTTAAAGCCTTGCAGGAGGGATTCAGAAGCAGATGGTGAGATAATCCATAATCGAGGTAGATCGTCTTCTAAAATTCTTTCCTCATCTCTTTTGGCTTTACGTTGGAGTTCGCCTTGGAGTTCAAATAGTTTGAGCAAGCAACTCCGAACTTCGGTTGGGGTTGGTTGATTGCGAAAAGGCTCCAAGAGACAGGGGCTAGCAGCAAATCTACCTAATAAGCCCAGTAGTTGGGGAGTAGCGGTTGGTTGTGAAGTTGGGGCAAACCAAACATCTATCTGTCTGACTTCTCCCGGTACGTCTCGGCTAGTCTCTACTTCTCCTAGAGGTGCTAATAACTCTGCTAAATACTGCTTGGCGAATTGGTCGTAAGGAAATTGGGTCATTGATTTTAAGACAAGCGCATGGAGTTGGTTCCTAGCTAGCACAAGACTTCAACACCCAGCCGATGACCAGCCCAAGGCCTCCGAAGCGCACGGCTTGCCAAAAGGGTTCCTTGAGACTGCCCCAGGAGAATAATTGGCTCTCTAGATTGAGTTCTATAGTTTCCAATTGGGATTGGATTTGTTTTAACTCTGCCTTTAGCTGCGGGGAACGCTGCTGGCGGAGTTCGCGTTTGACTTCATTGAGGCGTTCTTTGAGTTCGGCTTGACGTTGAGTGTCTTGCTGCACTTGGGCGTAACGCTCTTTTAAGGCGATAAGCGATCGCTCTGTTTCTGCCAGTGCGGTTTCAAAGTCATCACCATCCGATGACGGTGAGGATGGTTTTTCATTATGGGTCATAGACTAAAGTTAAAGATAAATACCATTGATAATAAGGGAGAGGAGAGAACGGGGAGAAGGGCGATCGCTGCGATCGGCTATTAATAATCGCTCGTCACCAAAGCTTACAAAAATGTAACATGAGGTTTAATATGATTACACAAACTATGGTCAAACCGTCTTCTTGGATAGAAACAGGAGTAAGAATAAGTCAAGTCAGACAGCTTTATTTATTTAAATTCACTGATGAACTTCAAGAACGTTTAGACGAACTTTCAGATAAGAGTAAAATCGATATTTTAAGTTCAGAAGAAGCCGCAGAATTAGCTGGAATTTTAGAATTAAACCAAATTTTTACCATGATAAATGCCAAAATAATAGCTGAATCTAAATGATCGATAAGACTATCCGTAAACTGGTTCGAGAACGGGCAAAATATTTGTGTGAATACTGCCATTCTTCAGAAGAGTCTAGTGCTGCTTTATTTGAAATAGACCATATCGTTCCTCAATCTTTAGGCGGATCTCAGACTGCGGAAAATCTCGCCTTAGCTTGTCAGCGTTGTAACGGGTATCGGTATAATTTTACTACAGGCATCGATCCAGAAACCCAGGAAGAGGTTCCTTTATTTAATCCGCGTCAGCAAAAATGGTCAGAACATTTTATTTGGGCAGAAGACGGATTGAAAATTATCGGGATATCTCCGTTTGGTAGAGCCACCTGTAATCGTCTAGATCTAAATGATGACGAACACAACGAAAGATTTATTATCCAATCTCGTCGTTTGTGGATAAAAGGTGGTTGGCATCCTCCTGATGGAGATCCAAGGAGGGTTTAGCCAAGATTTTTCGGTAAGACAATAACTTAACAACTCTCGACCATCTCTAAAACACTCAACAGTATCGATCGATTATGCCCGAACCAACTCAACTTTCTAAAACCATTAACCTGAAAGAACTTACCACTCTCGAACTGGCTCAAGCCCTAGCAGAGCGTTTGGCGATTAACGAAAGAGATTGGCATCGTCTCAAATCTAATCGTCCTGCTCGCGCTGCCGAACAAGCTGCTGCTGCTTTAGTATTTTTGCTCAAGGAACAGCCAGAAGAAGCCTTACCGAGGTTCCAGCAAGCATCTGGATGGTTGGATCGATCGATTTCAGCCCCTCCTTGCCCCACCCATGGACATGGCAAATAAGGAGTTCAAAAGACGTAGGTTGGGTTGAACGGAGTGAAACCCAACATTCCCACCCATCCGGCGTTAAATTTCGTTGTTACATCTTTGCGATCGCCATTCGGGGGTAGCTATACCGCCAACATTCGCACCCATCGAGCGTTGGGTTTCGTTGTCACTCAACCCAACCTACTGGCTAACTCCCCTCTCCTCTAGATAAATCGTCTTGGGTAAGGGCGATCGATCTTTAACCTGATAATTCCTCTGCTGAATTAAACGCTTTAACTCCTCAACCCGTTTGCCTGGATTGGGATGAGTAGCTAAAAAATCGAAGTCTATACCTTTTTGCCGATCTAAGCGAGCAAAAAAATCAGTTGCGCCAGCGACGTGTCCGTAAGTTTTTTGCAATAGGGTCAAACCAAATTCGTCGGCTTGACTTTCTTGGGATTGAGAATATTGAGATTGACTCAAAGCGACAATTCCTGAAGCCGCTGCTGATTGCAAAGAACCAGTGTCTCCTAGAAAAGCTGCGATCGCTATTTGTATTAGCAGTTGACGGCCCAAACTCCGCATATGATCGCGATGGGCAAAATGTCCCAGTTCGTGTCCCAATACCATCATCAACTCGTTTTCTGACTCCATCTGTTTCACTAAGCCAGCATAAATGACGATCGCATCTCCTGGAAGCGCCAAAGCATTTACCGTCGAATTAGGAATATATAAGACTCGATAATTTCTATTTTGGCTTGCTTCTGACGGTAAATTACTCTCTAGACGTTCTAACAATCCATTGACAGTATCTTGAGCCGGAGATGGTTTTGCCTGCTGTTCGTAAGCTGGAATTATCAACGCCCCTAATTGTTGCTCGACGCTAACAGGAATCAACCAGACGAGATTATTAATTAACAATCCCAGCAGCCAAATTATCCCAGCTATGAACCCGACAAATAACCCCAATATAATTAATAATTGGCGGTTGCTAGGAGGCGGATTGCGGCTACTTGGATAATTGTTCATTGTCGATCGTTAATTAGAGTTATTGCATCGATCGAAAATTTTTATTTATAACGCAGATGGAGAGCAGATAAACGCGGATATACGCAGATACTTTTGATAAGTTATCGACTTATGCAAGCAGTCTAGTGTTTGCGATCGTCAACTACGTCTAATTACTCTTGGTCGGACGGAAGGGATTTAAGAAGTTGAGCAGCCCATAAATTTCTCGCGACTGAATCCACAAACTTCCTTGTCCTCGGAAACGACAAACTAGTCCCTCACCGCCTAAAATTCCAGTTTTTAAACCTTTGAAAGATAAGCCTCCTAAAAGTTCGACGTTGTAACTTAACGAGTCTTCAAATGCCACGATATAGCCAGTATCGACGACATAATCGCCTTGTACTGGAATTTCGACGATCGCCCCATAAGAACTAAACCAAATATCGCCTTGGCCTGTTGCCCGCAGGAGAAATAACGATTCTCCACTAAAAAACCCTTTAAAGCCCTGAAATTTGGTATCAATTTCTACTGTAGGACTAGCGGCGACAAATCCTGAAGATTGAATCATCAATCCATTACCTCGAAGGACGTAATGTTGAATATCTCCAGGAACGCCAGGAGAGACATAAAGCTGTCCTGGACTGCCTTCAGCCGTGAATTCGCTGACGAAAAATGATTCGCCGCTCACCATTCTGCCCAAACCTTTCATCAAGCCACCTTTGGCTTTAGACTGCATTTTAATGTTAGAGTCCATCGCTGCCATTGCACCAGATTCCACTAATACAGTTTGATTGGCCCGCAAGCTGAGAATTAAAGAAGCATATGCTGGCGAATGTTCGATTTGATATGCAATTTCATCCATATTTCTACCTCATCTCGGTGGTAATTGAGAGCCAACTAAACTACCAAACCCTCCTGGATTGTGGGTTTGGCAGAAAACTTTCCCCCGTCCTTTAAATCGACAAATTAAACCTTCTCCGCCAATGTTTAATATCGCTCCAAGCCAGCTAGTGCCAGCTTTAGTAACATCAAAACTCAAGCTTTTTTCAAAGGCAACTATATGTCCGGTATCAACTATATATTCGCCGTTGACTGGTACTTCATAAATGCCGCCAAAAGCCGAGAGTAGCACCAAGCCGGAGCCGCTCATATCTAGCCAAAAGATCGATTCGCCAGAAAAGAAGGATTTAAAGCCTTGAAACCCTAGATCGATATCCACGTTTGATTCGCTAGCTAAATACGAAGTGGCTTGCACTACCAAGCCAGTTGGGGTCATTTGATAGGACAATATATCGCCCATAAATTTCGGACCTAAAAATATTTCTCCACCCGATGTGGGAGAGCGAAATACGCTCAAGAATAGGGACTCGCCACCAACTAAACGCTTGAGTCCGCCTAAAATTCCGCCGCCTTTGCCTTGTCTGAGAGTAGTGCTAGCATTGATGTATCCGCTCATGGCAATCATCGTCCCAGCTTCAGCGACTAATTCTTCTCCAGCAGTTAGGGTAATATGAGCGATCGCACTATCTGGCTGATGTAAAAGTTTAACTTTCATCTAATACTCCTCTTTTAGAATTTAGGGCGTAAAAATCTTACTAAGCCGTCAATACTGCGAGATTGTAAATAAATATCTCCTCGACCAGAAAGCCGATTTACTAACCCTTCTCCAGAGGTGACAGAGCCAACTAATCCTCCTGCTAGCCCAACTTTCATGCTAATGCCTGGATCGTAAGCTACTAAATGACCGCTATCGACGACAAATTCACCGTTAATTTGTTTTTGGGTAATGCCTCCGTAAGCACCAAAAAATACTAAACCTTGACCGCTTAATTTCAGTTTAAATAGTCCTTCACCTGCGATCCAACTAGAAAATCCTGCCCATTGTACCCCCATATTTATACCTGGAGTATGAGCGATGTAAGCTCCCGGTTGAAAACATATGCTGCGATCGCCACGCAGATCCAATGCTAGAATATCGCCGATCGTAGATTGGGTTAAAACAATTTTTAGAGGTTGTTGAGTGGTGTTAGTAAAAATATTGACAAATAAAGATTCTCCTCCAAAAAACTTCTTCATTAAAGCGGGGAAAAATCCCCCAGATAACTCTGTCTTCATCGACAGTTGAGCGTCCATACTGGTCATGGCTCCAGCTTCAGCCGTAACGCTCTCGCCAGGATTTAAAGTCAAAAAGATACTGGCAAATGCTGGTTTGTAACGAATTTCATGTTGCACCAGACAATTTCCTCCATTGTGAGGCTTAAATATTCCCGATCTTCTCATAAAGTTTCGCTAGCGATCGCGTTGTTAAAGAAAATATAGGTTCGCCTTTTGAAGAAATTACTCGATCGCTTTGATAAAATATAATTACCAACCTCCAAGCGTTCGCGCAGCGCGTACTCCGCACGTATCGCCTCCAGAATAAATCTATGACAATCCTCAATACCAAAAACTTATCCCTCGGCGATGTCCATCGTCTTTTAGGATTTCAAATGTATTGGGATGGCTCGTTTACTCCCTTGTTGTCACTAGAACTATTAACTGAATTTGAACGACAGGAACTCAATCAAATTAGAGATGATTTCCGTAACTATTTATCAGAGGGCAAAGTATATGAAGGATTAGTTAAAGCTTTGACGGTTTTTCCCTTAATGCGGTTGGCTGGCTTCTATCGCTATCCGATTAAGATCGCATTAGAAGAGGAGATTGAAAATATTGAGATTGAAGATGAGGAGACTAGAATTACTGGAAGATTAGATATCTTGGCAGTCAATAAAACTCAAGCAGCAAGCGGTAATTCTAAGTTTTGGGTTTTAGTTATTGAATCTAAAAATAGTGGCGTTGCTCCATCAGTGGGTTTGCCACAATTGCTGACTTATGCTTATCAAAGCTTAGAGCGTCAACCATCGATCTGGGGGTTAGTAACAAATGGAGAACTCCACCAATTTGTATATATCGAGCGAGGAAATCCACCAATTTATCAGATGATGCCTTTACTCAATTTGATGGAGTTTGAATCAGCAATTCAGCTTTTACAGGTTTTGAAAGCTATATGTAAGCTACAGTTTGTCAAATCTACTAACTTATAAAATCTTAATGCGATCGCCTCATCCCCGCAAACAATTCGCTCAACACTGGCTCCGCAGCGAAAAAGCCCTCGATCGCATCGTGGCGGCTGCGGAAATATCTTCAAGCGATCGACTGTGGGAAATCGGACCTGGAACGGGAATTCTCACCCAAAGACTGTTACCTTTAGCTCAAGCAGTCGTTGCGGTAGAGATCGATCGAGATTTGTGTCAAAAGTTAGTCAAAAAATTCGGCAAAGTTGAAAATTTTCTCCTCCTTCAAGGAGACGTTTTATCTTTAGATTTAGAATCGCATCTGGTTAATTTGACTACTTTTCAACAGCCGAATAAAGTAGTTGCCAATATTCCTTATAATATCACTGGGCCGATTTTAGAAAAATTGTTAGGTAAGATCGCTCAGCCTCGCGAACATCCTTTCGATTTAATTGTATTACTAGTACAAAAAGAAGTAGCGCAAAGGTTGTACGCTAAAGCAGGGTCAAAAGCCTTTGGAGCCTTATCTGTAAGGGTGCAATATTTAGCGGAGTGCGAGTTTATCTGCGACGTACCAGCCAAAGCATTTTACCCACCACCTAAAGTAGATTCAGCCGTAGTCAGATTGCGTCCTCGCCAGATAGAAATTCCAGCTAAAGATCCTAAGTGGTTGGAAACTTTGGTAAAACTCGGTTTTGCTGAGAAGCGCAAAATGTTACGAAATAATTTGAAAGGGATAGTAGATCGCGATCGCCTGACCAAATTACTGGAAGAATTAAATATAAATCCCCAAGTTCGCGCCGAAGACTTAAGCGTACCAGAATGGGTAACTTTAGCCGATCGATTAAACGTTTAGGAGTATGGCGATCGCAGATGGAAAAAAATAATTATAATCGCCTATGATTTTGCGAGATGCCACCCTCAACGATATACCTACGCTTGCCAGGGTTCATGTGGATACTTGGCGAACAACTTATCGAGGAATCATGCCAGATCCGTATTTGGATGGCCTATCTTACGAGCAGAGAGCAAACTATTGGTATCAGTTTTTGAACCATACCTCACAACGGGGCTACTTTACTTATGTTGCCGAGGAAGAATCCGGCGAGATTGTCGGTTTTGCCAGCGGAGGGAGGGAGCGTACTGGCGATCCGGTGTATAAAGGCGAGTTGACTGCCATCAATATCCTCCAAAACTATCAAGGACGAGGTATTGGACGTTGTTTGGTAGAGGCGGTAGCAAAAAGGTTAGCTCGATGGGGTATCGATTCGATGCTGGTGTGGGTTTTAGCTGATAATTCCGCACGTCAATTTTATGCTGCGCTTGGAGGCAAGCCAGTTCGCGATCGAGAGCTTGAAATTGGCGGTAAACTCCTGGTTGAAGTGGCTTATGGTTGGATGGATACAGGAAATCTGAGAAGATGAATCAGAAAGATGAGATTTAACCATTTAGAATATTGTCAATCTCATAATTAAAATGCGCTCCTACACCTTAATCGCTCCAGCCAAAATCAACCTGTATTTAGAAATTCTAGGCGATCGCCCGGATGGTTATCACGAACTGGCGATGGTGATGCAAAACATCTCCTTGGCAGATCGAATCGATTTGCGATCGCTCAGTGTCGATAAAATTCAACTCCATTGCCAACATCCCCAAGTGCCAAAAGATGCTACCAATCTGGCATACCGAGCGGCAGAATTGATGGTGCAGCAGTTCCCCAATGCTTTCTCTCAGTACGGGGGAGTAGAGATAACGATCGACAAGCAAATTCCCATCGCCGCTGGCTTAGCTGGCGGTTCGACCAACGCTGCTGCGGTTTTAGTCGGGATCGATTTACTCTGGAATTTAGGACTAACTCAAATAGAATTGCAAGAATTAGGCGCAAAATTGGGTTCGGATGTGCCTTTTTGCCTAGCTGGGGGAACGGCGATTGCAACTGGGAGAGGCGAACAAATTTCCCCGCTGCCAGATTTAGATAACTTGTATGTAGTATTGGGCAAACATCGCAAATTGGCTATTTCTACCGCTTGGGCGTATTCCACTTATCGCCAGCAATTCGGCAGCACTTACGTTTCAGATTCCACAACTTTGTCATCGCGGGCGGCGCGGGTGCATTCTGGCCCGTTGGTAAATGCGATCGCTCATCAGGATGGAGTAAAAATCGGGCAATTGCTCCACAATGACTTAGAAAAAGTCGTTTTGCCAGCCTATCCTCAAGTTTTAGAACTTAGAGAAGCATTTCAAACCAGCGGCGCTTTGGGAACCATGATGTCTGGTTCCGGTCCAACGGTGTTTGCGTTGGCTGCATCCAACCAGCAAGCGCAGCAAATCCAGGAACGGGTAAAAGCCACAATTTCCCACCCCGATTTAGAAATCTGGATTGCTAAATTCTGTCCTACAGCTATTCAGGTTACAGAGCGATGAAAAACCTCGATCGAAAATAAAAATGGATTTACAAATCTCCTTGGCGTTATGCTAGTTTTAGCAGCTATCGCTTTAGCGGGCTTAGCTTATTCTACTAATCAGTTGCTTCTTGGTAATAATAAAACCATAAATTGCTTTCCAGTAAGAATAAATCGTTTTCTAGCAATATTAAAAATAATTTAAATTCCAGTAATTCTTGCCGTTTCGTATGTAAATTGACTATTAGCCGAGAGTATGCTTCAGTTCCAAGATATATTAAACATAAAGTAGATAAGCAAAGTAAAATAATAGCTATTTTTCTAACCGAAGTCCATTGTGCCACTTCACTAACTATGATACCAGCGACCGCACCAGATATTATTGGCACAAAAATGTTTTTAGCAAAAATATCAATAGTCGTTGGTATTATCTGCTGATTCGATATTGCCGATATTTTTTCATCTACCATGTAAATAGTTTCTTTGATAATTTCTATCAACTTATCAATTCCTATTAAGATTTCTTCACTTTCAGGTTTGATTGAGATTCCTGGAAGATAATTATTAAAAAAGCCGCTGACTACTTCTTGATAAAAGCGAATACTTCTTAAACGTAGACGCATTACCTTATATGCTTCAGGTAATTCTTCATAATCAGAGTATTCGAGACTAAATTCTTGATAGATGATTTCTTTTATCGCTTTTTCTAATTCTTGACTATATTGCCTAATTGTAAAAACTGCACCTGCAACACTGACAACCAACAAACATAAGCTTAAGACAATAAATTCCCAATCCCAAAAAAATACTAGAATCCAAAGTGCTAAAATTGCAAAGATAAAATATGTGATTCGCCAAAAATTGAGTCCTCGTTTAGTGCTATCATTATTTTTGTCAAAAACTATTTTAATTATCTTACCAGGTTCATATTTCCGAAATAACTTAAACAACTTCTCATAATTTTTGTGAATTTCTATAATGTGCTTTCGAGAATTTGGTTGATAATTGTGATTATTGATAATCATTTAGTTTGTAAAGTTAGAAATAATTATATATAGTCAGATAATATTTAAAGAGGGAAAAGAAGAAGACTTAAAAGATCGCGCTCTCTAATAATACTTTTGTACTATCAAGTTGATTTTTTTTCTAAACTTGTCTTAAGAATTCCGCATACGGCGATCGCTATTCGAGGCCGCTTGGCTGATAAAACAGTGCCACAATGTAAAGCAACGGCAAGTTTTCCTGGAGGCAGTATGACACCGACCGTTCAAGACTTAGAGAAACTCCAGTCTCAGCATCCCGATCGCCGATTGGAGTTGGTACGAGGGAAAATAGTTGTTATGAGTCCGTCTGGTTATGAATCTGATGAGGTAGCTGCCGAGATGATTCGGCGCATGGGTAACTGGGTGCGCCCTCGTAAAATAGGTCGAGTGACGGCATCTAGTGCTGGATTTCGCCTGCCCAATCCGGATCGAGACGTGCGTGCCCCCGATGCCTCATTTGTCACAGCCGAACGATTGCGCCGCAGTCCTCGATCGTTTGCCGAACTAGCACCAGACTTAATGGTAGAAGTCAAGTCTCCTACCGATTCAGTGGAGGAGCTAGAAGCTAAGATTCAGGAGTTTTTAGCATTAGGAACGCGAGTTGGAATTCTGATTAACCCAGAGGAACAAACGGTGAGGATTTACCGTTCTGGACGAGAGGCGATCTTGCTCGCCAATGACGATGTAATAACAGTTCCAGACCTCTTACCTGGCTGGGAAGTCCCTGTCATTGAGCTATGGTCCCCCGTGTTTGAGTAACGGCAGCGGCGCTGTTGACCTAGCACTAAAGGACGGTCAGAGGCGATCGCTTGCCCTCATTTACTACAGTATTGCGTGCTTTTGCCCGACTGCTCGATCGCGAGGTTAAGATCGACACAAAATGATGGATTTCCCGATGAACGACACCCCTCAACCCGCTAATACCGACAAAAAACTAACCCCGCTGCGCTGTCTCACGGGGGCGCTGATTTCTGGCACCATGGCAATGGCGATGTACTCTCTTACCTCTTCGATCGCCCAAACCTATGCTACCAAGCCCATTAACTCTAGCAGTCCGATCGCGATTAACATTGCTTCTGCGGTTCGCACCCTAGTCGTCGGCGCTTCCACGCTGGCAACCTTTATTTTTGCCTTGGCGACTGTTGGTTTAGTCGCCTTAGCTGGGCAAATTATCCTTCAGCGCCTCAAAGGAACGAGCGATGCGGCAGAGTAGCAAAATCTTCTAAACCTCGTGCAGTCAATATCTTGACAATTTCACTTTCCGTAAATATAATATTAGTACATTTGTTCTGATAGTTCTGTCGCGGTTAAAATACTGGCAGCATAGCTAAAGAGAACATTTCAGGATTTCGATCGTTACTAACAGGCCGAACTCTACTCTAAATCTAAGTAGAGTAGTGGCTTATTATGTCTTGCGCAGAAGCGCTCAGAGGCAAAGAGTTTTTGCGTCTTAGCGATTTCATCCTTTTCTAAGGCAATTTTAGGAGTTTCAACGTGAATAAAATAGCGAATCCAGACAACAAAGAACAGTTAATGGCGGCATTCGATCGAATAATCGCTGAAAAGAAAAGGGAAGAATTTAAAATAGCCACTAAACAAGAAGAAGTTGAGAAAGAAAAGAACAAGCAAGTTTTAGAAGTAGCTTCTACATACACAGTCGATAGCATTGTTAAAGGTTTAGCCGACCTACAATTAGATTTTGGCACTATAGTTAACGGATTGGCGGAAAAGCTAGCTAAAGAAAACTCGAAACTAGACGAACTCAAACAAGCGATCGAAGTCGAAACAGAACACTTTCAAGAATTACAGAAAACTAGAATTGTAGCGGATACTCTGCATATTTTAACTCAAGAACACCAAGAAAAACTAAAGGGACTTCAGCAAAATGCTACGAGTCAAAAAGAGGTATTAGAAAAAGAAACCTCTCAATATCGCAAAGAGTGGCAACAAGAACAAAGTGAGTTTGAGACTAGAACTCAAAAAGAAGAAGAACTCTTAATTAAAGAGCGCCAACAGGCAGAAGAAGAATATCAATATCGCCTAGAACTGACTCGAAAAATTAATGTTGATGCTTATCAATCTCAAAAACGCAAACAAGAGTTAGAACTCCAAGAAACTAACGAAACCAAACAAAAAAACTGGGCCGAACGCGAAAAAGTATTGACTGACAACCAAGCTGAGTTTGAAGCCAATCGCAAGAAAGTAGAAGCATTTACGGTTGAATTAGATGAAGCCGTGAAGAAAGCTAGAGAAGAGGCAATTAAAGACGTTCACAAAGATGCCAAGGTTAAAGCCGATTTATTTGAAAAAGAATGGCAAGCGACCAAGCAGAGTCACGAACTCAAAATTCAATCTTTAGAAGAAGCGATCGCCAAACAAGTCGAACAGATTCAAAGTCTTTCCACTCAACTAGAAGCTGCCCTCAAACAAGCACAATCTTTAGCTATGAGAGCGTTTGAAAGTTCTACAGGCAAATTTGCCCAAAAAGCAGAATCATGATGAATGGGTCATGGGGCATAGGGCATAGGGCATAGATTATTTTCCCCTCTCTCCCCATCTCCCCATCTCCCCATCTCCCCATCTCCCCATCTCCCCATCTCCCCCTCTCCCCTCTCTTCCACCTAATTATGGAGATCGAACATGGTAGCCAAAAAACCAACTGAAAGAAATACCAAAGCTGAGATTTTAGAGGCATTTGATGAAGTAGCTAAAGAGAAAGCAGAACTCAAAGCTCAACTCGATCGACTCAGTAAAGAAAACCAAGCCTTAGAAAAACAAACCGCAACTAAAGACACAACTTCTACTCAACCAAAAACAATTATGGATCGATCGCTCTCTCTGCAACAACAAATGAATAATACGATTGAAGGGTTAGCAAAAATTCAATTAGGATTTGGTAGCGCCGTTAGTAATTTATCGGAACAACTAACTACTCAAGCCACTCGTCTGCAAGAAATTCGCAGTTCTGTCGCTACTGAAATCGAGCAACTGAAAAAATTACATAGTCTGAAACTAGCAGACAATACCTTAGACGTATTAATTAAATCTTATGAAGATAATTCTAAGGCTTTTGCTGAAGAATTAGATCGGCGACGCGAAGCGTTAGACCTAGAAGTCGGAGAGCAAAGAAAAGCTTGGGATCGAGAGCAAGAAGAACGCAAACGCACGGTCAAAGAGCGTAACGAAACTTTCAATAAAACCAAGCAGCGAGAAACAGCCGAGTATAAATATAACTTGGAACTGCAACGCAAGCTCAATAATGAAGAATACGAGCAAAGTCAAAAACTACTCCAGAAAGAGTTAGAAGAATTGACGCAACAACAAGAAAAGCAATGGGCAGAACGAGAAAAAGCGATCGCCGATCGAGAACAACAATATGCCGAATACAAAGCTAAGGTAGAAGCCTTACCGAAAGAAAAAGAAACCGCACTCAAAAAAGCCACAGAAGAAGGTAAAGGGATCGCCCATTACCAGACTAAAGTGCAAGCCGACTTATATGCCAAAGAAGTCGAAGGACAAAAACGCTTTTACGAACAAAGGTGGCAATCTTTAGAGCAAACAATTCAAAATAACGAAACCCGAATTCAAAATCTGGCCAAACAACTAGAGTCGGCTTTGAAACAAGTTCAAGATTTGGCAGTCAAAGCTATAGAAGGTGCGGCCAACGTCAGTTCTTACCAAGCTGTTAAAGAAATTGCCCTCGAACAAGCCAAAAACCAACTGAAGAATAAATAAGGATCGCTCTTGAGGAGAGGGAGAAGAGGGGGAAGGGCGAGAATTTTTAACTCCACACTTAACACTCAACACTTCTCACTTCTCACTTCTTCAACTTCTGTATTCTTCTTTTACGTCTTTGCAATTCTTATCTTTCGGCGAAATTTTCCCCATCAATTCCCCATTATTTCCCCAGAGAAATTCAACTTTTCCACAAATTATCAGCAGTTTTCCACAGGGATTAACGACACGTTCGGGTCTGAATGGCTTAGCTGGGGATTTTTCTCAAACTGCGATCGCGATCGCTATTTTGGCACTAATTGTAAACATATATAAAGAAAAATCGGTCTAAAGTGCCGATTTTTCGTAAATCGTTTGGTCTTAAATCATCATCTGTAACATTTTGCAATATTGACATCCCCAGAAAGGAATCAGACAATAGTGCGACTACCCAGAAAAGAGGACGAGTAGATCGAGGTGAGGTGGCGATCGAGACGTTCGCATCGATCGCTTGAACTTGAGATGTTTACCTTTATTTGCCAGTCTCTGCCTCTCCTTACACTCTCTGAAATTCTTTTGACCCTAAAAGGAGTTCTATGAACGCCAACGTCAGTATCCTGACAGAAATTCCAGAGGAACTACACCAATCCCTCAAGTCCTACCTGGAAACTCATCCCACTTGGGATCAAGATCGAGTATTCGCTGCTGCACTCTCTCTGTTCTTGCTGCAAAATGGAAATAGCAAGGTAACAGAGGCATCACCAAACTATCGCGCCTGTGCCCGCGTCTATCTAGAAACCTTATTTCAGCGTCCAGCTTAATCAGAGACGCGCCATAGCGCGTCTCTACTTCCAAACCAGCCAACAGATGACCGAAACTAATGCCAAATCGACCAAACCTACTTTGGTAATTCCTCAATTAATTGTTGGCTTGGGCAACCCAGAACCTAAGTACGAGCAAACGCGCCACAATATCGGTTTTGCAGCAGTTGATGCTTTGGCACGTTCTTGGCAAATCGATTGGAGCGAAAATCGCAAATTTCAGGGGTGGTTTGGTGAGAGTTTGGGGCCTAACTCCGAAAAAATTCGCTTGCTCAAACCCACAACTTACATGAATCTGTCTGGGCAAGCAATTCGGGCAGTGACAGATTGGTTCAAGTTGCCCCCAGAATCAGTCTTAGTAATTTATGACGATATGGACTTGCCTTTAGGGCGAATCCGGTTGCGCCTTTCTGGTTCTGCTGGCGGGCAGGGAGGAATGAAATCTGCCATCGCACATCTAGGCACTCAAAATTTCCCCCGCTTGCGGATCGGGATCGGCCGCGACGAGCGAAATAACGGTGCCATTTCTCACGTTCTGGGCAAATTTTCGGCTGCTGAAACTGAGGTCATTTCTCAAGCACTCAAACTAGTAGTTGAAGCAGTCGAATTCAGCCTCAAACAAGGAGTAGAAAAAGCCATGAGCTATTATAACAATAGAAGTTTAGAAGTTTAGAGGTTTAGAACTCCGCACTTTCTCCTAGCCGAACATATTTAGATTGATTCTACCTTGAAAAGATTGAAACTTGAAATCGAGCAGATAAAACTTGACGATCGCAGTAAGATTTAGCTAGAAAATATTTCTATCGATCGGCATAAATTAATCTCTCTCTATAACGGGAAGTTCGTCAGCCAGGACTTGGTTAATCTAGAGGTAAAAGCGAGATCTAAAGAGAGTTTGAGTAGGAGATTTTTCATGATAGATCGATCTAGAAAAAACAGTTCTTTTATAAAAATTGTAGGAGCGATCGCGCTGACACTTTCTGCTCTTATGCTTCCCGGTTGCCAGCTTGGTGGAGAACGATCTGAAGAAAGAGAAGGTGTAGAGGAAAGGAGAGAAAATATAGGTGAGGAAAGAGAAGGTGTAGATGAGAGAAGAGAAAATATAGGTGAGGAAAGAAAAGATGCAGATGAGGGAAGAGAAGGCTCAAATCGAGAAGACGACTAATACTAATTAAGTCTCAAAAGCACCTCGCCAGTTCGATCGACTAAATCCCCTAGACTACTCCTTAAGGGGATAAAAGCCACGCTGAGAAGATCGGCTTTAGGAGCCAGAGAACACTTCACATTCGGCTTGACGATCGCTCTGAATGGTTCAAAATAGTGTGCGTCAAGTTAGCTCCCGTCAGGTCAGTTTCACTCAAGTTAGCATCGCTCAAATCTGCTTGTGTCAAGTCGGCTCCCCGCAGGTTGGCACCACTCAAATTTGCTCCCCGCAACTTAGCCCAACTTAAATTCACTTGACTGAGATTTAAATTGCTCAGATCGGCTCCCATTAAATTCGCATTGATGAAATACTTCTCTCCAGCCGCTAGGCGTTGTTGGAAAACCTCAACGCTCAATCTCGGTAATAAAGCGCAAGACTTACCCTGGTAAAACCACCTAGCTCCCACTAGGTTGGCGGATGCCTCGATCGCTATTTCATCGACGGTGGATAAAACCACACCATTACAATTATCCCATCGACCCCCAAGCATGAAAGCCATATTTTCGGCTGCTTCAGCAGAATCTAATAAGATAGTCCGATCTTTCCCCAACTCCTTGTTCGGGCTATAGATCGCCTCTTTAAGCTCTAACAATTTTGACCATAAATTTTTCATATCTCTACTTCCTAGCCAGCCAGCGATACGTGCTACCGCACTCCTCTAGCGCCAACGCCTCAGTCTTTTCTCTTCCATTTTAGCTTTGATAATTAACTACCTACCGACGATCGAAAACTAGTGGATACAAGCCTCCTCTCAAGAGGAGAAAAGTTTTTGACTTTTGACTTTTGACTTTTGACTTTTTTGACATCTTTAGGAGTTGCCACATGAAGCACAGCGCTAACGACACAGCCCAGCAACACTCTAGCTCGAATACAAATAAACTCAACTCCAACGCGGCTCGAAAGCAAATTCTCACCGTTCCATTACCCGATCCGATTACCAAAAATATTGAAGCCATCACTTCGTTCCAGACCCAAGAAAATCGCTCTCTTCCCATTTACCAACAGCTACTAGAAACGATCGCGTCGTTTTTTAGCCACTCGATCTTTCTCTATCTTTTGTTGCTCCTACTGATTCTGTGGATTGGTAGCAGCTTTTTTGATTCTCTTTTACCCTTTCACCTGCCCCCTTTTAGCTGGTCATCTCAAGGCTTAGATGCCGCCGCCCTGCTAATTTCTACTGGGGTGCTAGTAAGACAAACTCGTCAAGAAAACTTTGCCGAACAGCGCACGCAACTGATGCTACAACTCAATCTCCTCTCCGAACAGAAAATTGCTAAGATGATTGCGCTTTTAGAAGAACTCCGTACCGATTTACCAGATGTCGTCGATCGAACCGATCCTGAAGCCGAAGTCATGCAGGAACCCGCCGATCCGATTGCTGTTTTGGAAGCACTTGAGGGGAATTTAGCCCAAGAACTAGCTTTAGAAACTGAAGCGGAGCAATAAAGGTAAATCCTGCTTTACATCAATTGCTTCAAGCAAGAAACATCCGCTTTACCAAAGTGGGTGCTGAAAGCTACATTCAAATTCTCTAATGAAGCAATCAACCAAGGAACGCCGTCTTCATCAAAGGACTCATAATGATTGAATAAAACCGTAAAACGTTTTTCTAATTGGGGCTTAACTTTGTTACAAAGAAGGACTATTTTTAGTAGTAACCCAGTGGTAAAAGTTGGACCTAAATTGGTAATTAAATCGACAAAAACATAGTGATCTAGCTTTTGATGGCTCTCAACTATTAGGTAATTCAATAATTGAGTGCAAGTTCGGATAATCATGAACTCGTCGGGTTTTTGAAAATCGTTATCCGGCAAAATATTTTTTAAGTGATTATACAATCGATGATTGAACTGTTTTTTACCATAGTTAGAGTTAATGGAAGAAATTAAATATTGATAGAAATCATCTTTAAAAACTTTATACGAGGATACTTGATTGGTGTGGAGGGTAAAACGATGGGCTAAATCTCGATAAGAATAGGAACCTTCGACATTACCAATAAAATGTTTGAGCGCAACTGCTAAATCGCGATCGCTCAATAAGGTGGGATTATTAACGGGTTGGATTAAACGATCGTTTTTTGATGTCAGAGCGCCTCGATCGGCTAGTTGTGCCAGTCGTACCTGATAAGTGACATATTGAGATAAATCTAACTCAAAACGCCGTTGCATTTGAGATTGAATTTGTCTGATAGCTTCCTGTTGTTCGTGACCGCTATCTTCGTTAATGAGATAATGCTGATATAAATAAGGGTAGTGTCGAATTAAATTTTTTACCTTATTGTTGTTTTTACTCGTATAATCTGGGGGTTGGCCAATTACTTGAGCAGTACGCTGTAACTTCTGAAATTGTTCGGTTTCAGTAAAGAGTTTCAATAGTTGGAGCAAGCGCCTCGATCGACGGGAATGAAAATTACCTCCAGAAGGCGGATGTGCCAACATGGCTACCAACTCTGGAATGACTCCTTGGGTTTGAGGACTCATTTGCCAACGGTTGATCAAAATGTAGCAGCAGCGATTGAGAAACAGGGGAAAGTCTCTCTCTGAGTGTTTGGAGAGAGTAATTTTTTCTAAAATTGAATTAATTTCTCGATCGGGATATCCAGCCGAACTCAAAAATAGCTGGCGAAACCTGTCTAGCACTTGGCTGGCAGGCTCTAATTGAGCGTAGAACAGCAAATGTTTGTATACCTGCTGCTCTAGTTCGCTAATCGGTGGCGGGCTATGGTTGGTCAAAGTAGTCACTTTTATATAAACTAGCTAATCGAACATCTTAGGAGACTGAGTATATCGATATCTAATCGAGCAGATTATAAGGGCACTTTAACTCACAAAGCAATTTAGATTATTAGCTAACCATTACTTGTGAATTCACTGTAGTTAAATTTAGGTATACTTTATCCCAACTATGCGATCATCATATTGCTTTTAAGGCAATCTTGCACTCCGTGAATCTGCGGATCGATCTTGCTGCGGGGATCGAGCTAGCGCGTAAAATACCTAAATATGAGTTCGGAGTTCGGAGTATGCGCCGAGCGCAGGCTGCGCCAACGGAGTTCGGAGTTGTAGAGAGGCTAGCTCTTGCGTCTTTACAAGAGTGCAAAGTTGGGGGATGGTAAGTCCGAACCTGAATTCAATTTAAGACAAAAGGCAAAAATGTTTGGTCAAATACCTCTAGCTCAGATCGATGAAATCCTCTCTAGCACTCCTTTTAACTTGTCAAATCAGGCTCTAGGTAGCCAAATTACCGGGATCGTCACCGACACCCGCAATCTGAAATCGGGGGAGTTGTTCGTCGCTTTGCGGGGAGAGAAGTTTGACGGACATAACTTTGTGGATCGAGCGATCGCTAAAGGGGCAATTGCAGTCGTGGTCGATCGCCAACTGCCAGAACCGATACCTCAACTGCTGGTGAAAGATACCCTAGCAGCCTATCAGGCGATCGCCCGCTGGTGGCGCAGTCAATTCTCGATCCCCGTCATTGGTGTCACTGGTTCGGTAGGTAAAACCACTACTAAGGAGTTAATCGCGGCGGTACTAGCTACCCAAGGAAAGGTACTGAAAACTCAAGCGAATTTCAATAACGAAATTGGCGTACCTAAAACCCTCTTAGAACTAGGCCCCGAACACGATTTTGCCGTCATTGAAATGGCGATGCGCGGTGTCGGTCAAATTGCGGAATTAACCCAGATTGCCCTACCCACTATCGGTGTAATTACTAACGTGGGAACCGCGCATATTGGGTTGTTGGGTTCGGAAGCAGCCATCGCTAGAGCCAAGTGCGAGTTACTGGCCGAAATGCCAGCCGATAGCGTGGCGATCCTCAATCACGATAACCAGCGGTTAATCGAAACTGCTGCTAGCGTTTGGCAAGGAAAAACGATCGCCTACGGACTGGAAGGGGGCGATTTCCCAGGAGAACTCATCGACCCCGATACTATGCGGGTGGAAGGGGTAGAGTTTCCCTTGCCCCTGGCTGGCAATCATAACGCCCTCAACTACTTAGCGGCTTTGGCAGTGGCTAAACTCCTGCAAATCGATCTGACCCCGTTAACAGCAGGTTTGGCAGTCAATATGCCCTCCGGGCGATCGCAGCGTTACGACTTACCCGACGATGTAATAATTTTAGATGAAACCTACAACGCAGGCTTAGAATCGATGCTGGCAGCCCTAGAAATGCTGGACCAGACCCCAGGAAAGCGCCATATTGCCGTGCTAGGAACGATGAAGGAACTGGGAGAGCGATCGCGCGAATTTCACGCCCAGGTTGGAGAAAAAGTGCGGCAACTCAACTTAGACGTTTTGCTGGTTTTAATCGACGATCCAGAAACCGAAGCCATTGCGACGGGAGCGATAGGAACTCCCCAGATCGAGAACTTTGCGGGCGTATCTGCCGAGAGTTATGCCGCGCTAGTAAGCAAGTTAACAGAGATAGTCAAACCAGGCGATCGCCTGCTGTTCAAAGCTTCTCATTCAGTAGGACTCGATCGAGTCGTCCAGCAATTCCTCCAGGCTGTGGGGTCTTAGGGAGACGGGGAGAGAGCGAGAGGGCGAGAGGGCGAGAAAACAAACAAGATGTAGAAGCAAAGCATTGAGCAAAGGTCGATCGCAATTAGCATTTGCCTGGACTTGTGGGATAGCCCTCTGGGCTGTCCCAGTGAGGCCGACAATGAACAACAAAAGAACACTTTTTAACCTTGAAAGACACCCAGGTTTAGATTAAATTGGCGATCGCTACCCTATTAGACATCTGCAATAACTCACTTGTAAGGCAGGCTCCGATGCCTACCTTAGAAGAACTGTTGGAGAGAGAGTCCTAATAGATAGCAGCATAAATTCTTGGACTGCAACCTAATTAACTTTGGGACTGTGCGATCGACCATTTTAGCGATCTTCCCACTATGTTCTAGAGATTGCTACGATCTAATTACCATCCGATCGTTTTGGGAAACCGACATTATCGAAGAAATGGGGTCTAAAACCTCCCCTTTGAAGGGGAAAAGTTTTGGAAGCAGGGCATAAATCCCCGTTACCAAAACCAACTTCTGACTTCTGACTTCTGACTTCTGACTTCGTTAACAGCGATCGCTGGTGGTTTTGGGTGTTACCCGTTATTTTGCTTAAGCAAATACCATCTCTCTACTATTCCCAATATTGGGAGTCGCGGGGGCAGAAGAGCGGATGGGGGTGAGGGCTGAATTTAGTTGTTTGAGATCGGCAGATCTGGTATCTATGGCTCGATCGGCAGCTAAATTTGTTAAGGTTCCCTCACCGTCGATATTTAGCCTCACGATCGACAAATGGTAAAAATTATATGTTGGGACGGGAATTAAAAGGTCGCTATCAAATTATCGCCACTCTCAGAACTGGCGGATTCGGGCAAACTTATATTGCTGAAGATACTCACAGACCTGGTAAGCCCAAGTGTGTCGTCAAACATCTGATGCCAGCCACCCACAATCCTCAGTTTATGGATTTAGCTAGACGTTTGTTCAATACTGAAGCAGAAATATTGGAGAAACTCGGCAGACACGAGCAAATTCCCCAACTTTTAGCTTATTTTGAAGACAATCAAGAGTTTTATTTAGTTCAAGAATTCATCGACGGGCATCCCTTAAGCGAAGAAATGCTGCCAGGAAAGCCGCTACCGGAGACGGTGGTGATGGCAATTTTAGAAGATGTTTTGCCTATTCTTACCTTCGTTCATAGCTATGGTGTCATCCATCGGGATATTAAACCCAACAACATCATGAGGCGCAAACCAGATAACAGGCTAGTGTTAATCGATTTTGGGGCCGTCAAGAAAGTTCGCACTCAGTTAGTCAGCGAAGGGCAAGCGGTTTCTTCACCGCTGACAGTAGCGATCGGCACTGGGGGTTATATCGCCCCAGAACAGGCGTTAGGTCATCCGCGACTCAATAGCGACATATATTCTTTAGGAATGACAGCGATCGAGGCTTTAACTGGCATCTCGCCTAGAGAATTACCAGTAGATTTTAATACGGGGGACGTTCTCTGGCGCGATCGAGCAACGGTTAACCATCGCTTGGCAGCCGTTTTAGACAAAATGGTTTGCAAAAGTTGTACCCAACGCCATCAGTCGGCGGTAGAGGTACTAGAGGCTTTAAAGACAGTTAGTGGTTTTCCACCAGCAGTGGGGCCTGGAGTCAAACCGACCGCGACTTCAGATCGGTTCTACAGCGAGGCTCAACTGAAACTATCTCCAGAATTACTGGCTAAGTTAGAAGCACTTTTAGGAGAAGCAATCGGGCCGATGGCTCGTTTAATCCTCAAGCAAAGTCTCTTACAAGCCTCAACCGCATCAGATCTAATCGAACGTTTAAGCGATCGCGTTCCAGCCAAGCAACAAGATAAGTTTCGCCAATCCGCTCAAACTCTGATGGCTAGTTTTAAAACTCAACCTCAAACATCTACATCAGCAGATACTCTAACTGTCAATCCTGCGCCTGTATCCGCTCCTCCTAGCCAAATTGACCCTAATTTTGTCCGACGTTGCGAACAAGAATTAAGCAATTTCATCGGGCCAATGGCTGGTTTTGTTTGTCAGCGTACCCTCAAACAAAATTCTGGTATCACGCCTACTCAACTAGTAGAAACTTTAGCCGCTCAAATTCCTAACCCTCAACAAGCAATGGAATTTCGTCGTCGCCTGCGCGTTTGATTTAAGTTTTAATTAACCACGAAATTTCATAATTCAGATGGCAAAAATCTGCATCATTATGGGTGTATCTGGTTCTGGTAAATCCACGATCGGTAGACTGCTGAGTCAGCGCTTAGGTTGGACATTCTACGATGGCGACGATTTTCACCCTCAAGCAAACAAAGACAAGATGAGCAATGGGATACCTTTAGACGATCGCGATCGCCAACCTTGGTTGGAAAAACTCCACGATTTGATGGCTGAAACTTGGCGCGATCGAGACAATGCCATTGTTGCTTGTTCGGCCCTCAAAGCAGCTTATCGAGAAATCTTACAAGGCGATCTGGAGTCAATTTTTTGGGTTTATCTCAAAGGAGACTACGAAAATATTCGAGCCAGAATGGAAAAACGCCAAGATCATTTTATGAAAGCAGTAATGCTGGAAAATCAATTGGCTCTTTTGGAAGAACCGGAGGCAGATTTAATTATAGATATTTCTCAATCTCAAGAAGATATTGTCAGAAAAATTGCCGATCGATTGTCTCATATCAAATCCGATTGATTGACCATAATTAACGTAGGCCCTAGCCCTGGCGATAGCGAAACCCAACATTTCTGGGGTGTTGGGTTTCACTCCGTTCAACCCAACCTACAACTTATTACTTATTAACATAGCCTAACAGCACTGGCTCTCTAGCATTGGTGACTTCTGGCAAGTTGCCAGGAATGCCTAAATTGCGCCAGTAAGCCAGGACAGCAAAGGCGATCGCTTCTTTATAATCGGCGCTTAAACCCACGTCATCGGTAGTCATTACTGCAACTGGGTGCGAAGATCGGGCTGAGAATAATTCTGCCAGCCGTTTTTTGAGGTAAAGGTTGCGGCTACCGCCCCCGCACAGCAATACTTCATCTGGCATTTGGGGGAGAAACTTTTGATAGCTATCGACAATCGAAGCTGCTGTCAGTTCTGCGATCGTCGCTAAGAGATCGGCAGGATTCAAATTATAGCTTTGAGCGTCTGCCAAACATTGCTGCCAGTAATCCCAACCGAATAACTCCCGGCCGGTAGATTTGGGTGGGGGAACTTGAAAATACTCATGCTGAAGCCATTGACTGACTAAAGCTTGACAAGGAGTGCCGCTAGCTGCCCAAGCACCATCGCGATCGTAAGTTTGTTTGCCCTCGCTTAAGTGCTGCACGGCTATATCTAGGAGGCTATTTCCCGGCCCTGTATCCCAGCCTACGATCCCTTCAAGCCCAAATTTATCCCTAGCTGGTAGATAAGTTAAATTTCCAATACCGCCAATATTTTGCACGCACCGATGTCGCGTCGGATGTCCGAGCAGATAAGCATCTACTTTGGAAACCAGAGGCGCACCATGCCCGCCAACAGCAATATCGCCTACCCGAAAGTTACTGATAGTGGGGATGCCCGTAAGTTGAGCGATGACTTCACCTCGACCTAATTGCAAGCTATAACCCAATTTATGAAGTGTGGAGTGTTTGGAAGTGTTAAGTGTTGAGTGTTGAGTGTTGAGTGAAAAATTCTCCCCTGCTCCCCTGCTCCCCTGCTCCCCTGCTACCAACTCAGGGGGTCGGTGGTAAACCGTTTGTCCGTGAGAGCCAATTAGCTCGGCTTTTTGGTGTCCGTCTTGAATAGCGATCGCAGCTTGGGCAAATCGATAAGCGATCGCATCGTCTAGTTCTGCCAACTGTGCCATTGATAAATTTTCGCCAGCACAAACGGCTAAAATTTGGTTTTTCAAAGCCTCTGGATATGGGTAAGTAGCTCCAGAGAGCAATTCGATTTTCAGATCGATGTCTGTACCGACAATTTCTACCAGTGCGGTGTCGATTCCGTCTACTGACGTACCGCTGATCGAACCAATTACGCGAGTCATAGGGGGACAAAAAGACTTGGACAATTATATCTGACTATCCCAAAAGCTAAAATGAGGCATTGCGATCGGGTTCGTTGGGTTTCCTGCCGTCAACCCAACCTGGTAACTAATAGAAAGGTTTGATTATGGCCGAGATTACTAGAGAAGAGTTGTTGGCTCGATACGCTGCTGGGGAGCGAGATTTTAGTGGGTTGGATTTGAGTAACACTAGTCCAGTCGTTTCGGATTTCAGAGAGTGTGATTCCAAGAGCTACGGTTTGAATTATTGCAATTTCCGAGGAGCGAACTTTAGCTATGCTAACTTTACCAACACTTTCCTTATAGGCTGTGATTTTCGGGATACCATTTGCTTCCGAGCTAATTTCACCAACTGTGTTTTCAGTGGTACTAATTTCAGTGGTTCTGACCTGCGGGAAGCTAATCTTGACGCTATGGAAGGTATCGTAGTAATCTTTGAAAATGTCGATTTTCGAGGCTGTCGTTCCGTAGGCAACTTCGTTCATGAACGAACTTTGTGCCTTCGCAACTGTATCGGTTCGGATGGCAGTTTTATTGAGTTGTTCAATGAAGAGACTGTCAGGGAAGAAAGCCGCAGGAGATATATTAGAGAGCAGGATAGTATTCACGTCGAGCAATTTCCCGTAGTTGAATTGACTCCCCCCTGCAAGATTGACCTCCCTGAGCTTCCCTTCTGAATTAGCTAATAAACCTACATCTCGATCGCGAATTGCGAATTGCGAATTGACAATTGCTCTATGTTCGTGGCATTAAACTTTCTCTAGTAGTGCGGCGAGTATAAGAATTCCAGACATCTAATTCAGAGCCAGGTCGATTCAGCAGCTTAGCTCTAGCTGCCTCAGATAGTCCTTGCACCATGGTAAAGTCAGATCCGGCAATACTTTGTAAATGTTCCATTTCTACTCCGCCCAGATCGGCAGCGCGAAAATCTACCCCGCTGGCATCTGCTCCATTCAACCTAGCATTTTGCAGATAAGCTCCGGTTAGAAAAGCCCGTCGTAAATCTGCACCGCTCAGACGCACGTTTTCTAAGTTAGCGCCAGTCAAATCTGCACCGCTTAAATAAGCACCTAAGAGATTAGCATTACTTAGATCGGCCGATCGCAGGTTGGCTGTATTTAAATATGCGCCCGCCAGATTTGCCCCCGGACCCAATGCTCCAGAATTTTTGTAGGCAAAGCCTTCAGGAAAGATAGTGGCAGCATCATAACGCGCCCCTCTGAGATTGGCACCATCTAGTTTGGCCTCCTGAAGATTGGCTTGTCGCAAGTCAGCGCGATTCAAACAAGCTTTTTGCAGGTTTGCCCCTCGGAGATCTGCCATGGCAAACGAGGCTCCTCGAAAGTCAGACTCGCTGAGATCTGCTCCTTGTAGTTTAGCTGCGGCAAAATTGCTACCGAGCGACCTGACTCGATCGAATTTGGCGTTGGACAGTGCCAAACTGGAAAAATTAACCAACGATAAGTCCCACTGGCGTAGCGATTGCCCCGATTGAAGAGCCAGGAGAATTTCTGGAGAAGGTGCGATGAGAGGCATTAAATGAAAGGATGGAGGATGAAAAAATTTTATTCCTAACTGCAAGTCATTCTACGACGCGATCGCACCCTCTATAATCGGGATTATCATTGATTCTCGATCGGGTGCAACGATCTCATTAATTCTCCCGAACTCCAAACTCCGAATTCCGAACTCCGAACTCACAATCCCAATGTTCTTCACTCCTCCAATGACCCTGATGGATTTCTTCCGCAAGAGTGCGGGCGAATGGTTTACCAATCGCACGGTGCATCGCTTCGATGTCGTAGCAGATGAGTCGGGAGAATCAAATTTATACATCAAACTTATCGAACCAGACGATCCGCGAGTCAAGGAGATTTGTATCTCCCAAGCGATCGATCCGGCTCTGGCCAAAGGCGGTGCCAGTTTTGCCTGGCAGTCAAATTTAGACGATGCGATCCCGAATGATGACTACGCTGCGATCTTGATCGATCTGCCCGACGATGAAACCGGGCTATCTGGAAAAATCATCCGCAACCAGGGATATGTAGAAAAAATCCCAGTAATCAGCCGTTATTGGTTTGGCTCGGACGGTATTCTGACGATCGATACTGAATACGACAACAACCAGGGTCAAGAACGCTGTTGGTTTATTACTGATGATTTTCGGGTTCGGGTCAGTACCGCCCGCTTGCTCGATGGAGTCAACTTAGTGGCTTATTGTTCGGAACGGCGATGCGTTTCCAATGAGATGCTACAGCAGGCGATCGATCGCCATGGTGCTAGGAAGTAACTATCAAATCAATTGCGAATTGCAAATTGCGAATTGACAATTGTTTCGATTATGTTGTTCCTAACAAGTTAAATTGTTCTTCGGTAATTCTCCCGGCTCGATACAAGGTTTCGGTAATTTCTGAAATTGTTAAAACTGCATGAGCTTGATAACCGTTGGCTTTTAATCTATCTTTTACACCCTCTCCGTGGTCGATAAAGACGACAATATCGTTCACTTTTAATCCGCCTGATTCTAACTTAGCCGCGCCTTCCATGACACTTTTACCGCTAATCAAAATATCATCAACGACTACCACTGTTTCCCCAGATTGAAAGTTGCCTTCGATTACCTTTCTAGTACCGTGGGCTTTGACTTCCTTGCGGGGAAAAATCATTGGGTAGTGCAGGTGTAATGCTAATCCGGTAGCCGTGGGTAAAGAACCATAGGGGATGCCAGCAATGCGATCGAATTTGAGATCTTTGAGAACATCTGCATAAGCCCCCAAAATTTGATGAAAGATTTGGGGATTTGAGATAATTTTGCGTAAGTCGATGTAATAGGGAAATGTGGCTCCTGATGCTTGGACAAAACTGCCAAACATGATGCAGCCTAAATCGTAAAGTTGCAAAATTAAATCTAAATAGGGGTGTTTATCTAACAAACAAACATCCGGCAGCCAGACGCTACAAGTAGAATTCTGACTGATAATTTGAGTGCGAGTTCGATCGATTTCATCGCGTAGAGACTCAATCGCACTCGTCGGACGATCGATCGTCAGCAGATCTTGAGGAATGGGAATCAGCAATCCATCGCCATTGGGGTTCAATCCAGCCTGAAGGATATTGGTAAGGTTGCTACCTTCTGCCCAAATACTGCGAGCTAGTATGACTCGTTCGGGGGCTAATGTCCGAATGCTAGCGATGGCATCGGGGGCTGTAGTTCCCACTTCTAAACCCAGTTGTTCTGGAGTTCCCCAAGATTGCGCTTCTTTGACTACTTGTAAGTAGAGAGGGGCATCTATCGTGGGATATCCTTGCACGGCAGCAGCGGCGGGGTTGGAGGTACAACAGAGGATAAACGCGGCCTTATCTGGGTAAACCAAAAACGGGGCAACAAAATCTTGTCCCGCATAGGGATTGAGGGTGACAGCATCTACTTGCCAATCTGCAAAAATTGTCTGAGCAAAGATGCTGCTAGTGTTGAGATCGCCGTGCTTGGCATCTAAAATAATCGGAATTTCATTCGGGATGGCTTTGAGGGTGCGTTGCAGCAATTCCAGTCCAGGGGCACCCAAAGCTAAGTAAAAGCCGAGAGTCGGCTTATAAGCGCAAACTAAATCGGCAGTTTGGGCAATTTGAAGTTGCAGCCACTCCCACAATCGATCGATCTGACTAGCTGTGTCTCCTGATGAGAAATACTCGCTAGGGATGGTTTCTGGATTTGGCTCCAATCCCATAAATAGCAAGGTTTGATGCCGTGCGATCGCTCCATTTAATTTATCAAAAAAGTTCATTTTTCTACCCGATCTCCCAAGTAGCGATCGATAGCTTTGAGTTTAACCCGACAGCAGGCCAATTATTTAGCTGTCTTAGCGATCGAACTCTTTTTAACTATTTATACCAATTTTCATTAATTGCCTTTCGACATGACTGGGCTGGGAGACGTAGCAGTGCTACGTCTCTACATGAGGATCTCTCCGGCTACTTTTGATAAATGGTATTACTCGAAAAACTTATTACTTTTTCTGACTTTTTCTGGCTGACGGCTTTCACTTGGCAGTTTAAGTTAGAGTCAGCCTGCAATTTCAATTTCTCAGAAAACTAACTATGGACTTTATCAAACAATTTACCACCATCACCAATGCTATTGCACTTAGCGCCGCTTTGGGATTAACGCTAGCAGTCCATCAGGCCGATGCCCAAGTAGTTCGCATCGCTGACGAACCAGGCAGAAATCCATATCAACAATCAGGAAGTGGTACTTGCGATAATTCTCAATCATGTTATTTTGAGTTTCCCCCTGTCCCAGCAGGTAAGCGCTTGGTGATTCAATCGGTTTCCTTAGTAACTCATGCTTTCTCATATCCATCTGGAATGAAGGCGGCAATGTTATTCAAGAAATCTGACAACAAGGTTGTCTATTTCCTACCTTTAGAGTATGTCGGAGGCAGTTCTACATCTGCATATTCCTTCGTCGCCAACCAAACCGTTCAACGCTACTTCGAGGCTGGGGAGCAACCTGCTATGCGGGCAAACTTAGAAGGAGCAAAGTCTCCTTTGCCGGGTAGTGCTCATTTCACCATCACGGGTTATCTCGTCAACCTTCCCTAGCTAAATCTGAGTTAGGACAGAGGTTTTAGTCAAATTTACCGAACTGAATTTTACTAAATCGGTACTTTTGCTGAATTTTTTCTTTAAGAGCGATCGTAGTATAGATGACATCGCGATCGAAGCCGCGATCTCACCTAAAACTCCAGAAAGCTAAAAGAATTTTAGTTCGGATAGGAAAACTTTGTTTTTCAGCTTGTAGCACTAACAGTACGCCTAAATTTACTATCTCGTTGAAAACTATGGATAACCAACTTTTAAATCATTTATACAGCCGCAGTCGTTATCGGGGCAAAAAATTTACTCCAGAAAATTTGGTGTTTAATGCCAACTTACAAGAATTTGCCCAACGACTGAGTTTTATTTCTAATTTAGAAACTAACGGCAAAATTTCTGCTCCAGAAGCATACCAGCAAATCGAAACTCTATGGCAAAGCTTCCAGTCGAGCGCTCAGCATAACTTACGCTGAGTCGAGCTAGCAGGAGTGCGATCGCCTCGCTCTCGAACCTGACTGAAACGCTTTGGATATAATAACGATAAAATATAAATACGAAAGGAGAGAAGAAGCTAAAGTTTTTCTCTCCTTTCAAGCGTGAGAGCGAAATTGAGTAAAGTAACAACTCTGGATACCGAATGAGCGAACTTACTATTCGTCCAGCTTTAATAACTAGAGTTATGCCAGAATCGATCGCCGATGAGGTCGGTTTTGAAATAGGCGATCGCTTGGTTGCCATCAACGGCAAACATCCCCGCGACTTAATCGACTATCAATTTTTATGCGCCGATGAAGTTCTCGCCATAGAAGTTATAGATGCGACAGGCAAAACTCATCAAATCGAAATCGAAAAAGACTGGGATGAAGATTTAGGACTAGAATTTGAAACTGCCCTCTTCGATGGCTTGATGCAATGCAATAATAAATGCCCTTTTTGTTTTATCGACCAACAACCACCAGGAAAACGTCAATCTTTATATTTCAAAGATGATGATTACCGCCTCAGTTTCCTTTATGGCAGCTACCTAACTTTAACTAATCTGACTGTCAAAGAATGGGAACGGATCGAACAAATGCGATTGTCTCCCTTATATGTTTCAGTTCACGCTACAGAACCAGAAATCCGCAGCCGATTGCTCAAAAATTCTCGCGCTGGGCAAATTTTAGAACAGTTAAAGTGGTTCCAAGAACGGCGACTGCAAATTCACGCCCAAGTAGTTGTTTGTCCTGGAATTAATGATGGCATTCACTTAGAACGTACTTTACTAGATTTAGCTTCTTTGCAGAAAGGCCTAACCCCCCTAACCCCCCTTCCCTATGAGGGAAGGGGGGAACTGGAATTAAACTCTTACTCCCCTCTTCCACCCCCCTTTTTAAGGGGGGCAGGGGGGATTGGAGAGGGGTTGGGCGCTGCCGCGAGCCTGCCGAACGGGGTGAGGTCAACTGACGACGAAATCCCCACAGTTGCCTCTGTAGCAGTCGTTCCAGTAGGGTTGACCAAATTTCGCCCTACAGATGATGAATTAACCTCAGTAACGCCAGAAAAAGCCGCTGAAGTAATAATTCAGGTGCAAGCCCTGCAAGAAAAATTTCGAGCTGAATTAGGTACTACTTTTGCTTGGCTAGCTGACGAATGGTTTTTAATTGCCGATCGAGAATTGCCGCCAGCTTCTCACTACGAAGACTATCCGCAAATAGGTAACGGTGTCGGTTCTATTCGCAAATTTATCAAAGAATTCCAAGGGGTGGTGAAAGGCAAATTACCGAAGAAAATCCAACCTTCAAGAAAGTTGACTTGGGTAGTTGGTAATGCTGTAGAAAAAGCATTTTTACCTTTAGTGGAGCGGTTGAATCGAATTCAAGGTTTAGAAGTAAATTTAGTGGCTCTTGCTAGCCAATACTGGGGACAACAGATAACAGTTACAGGCTTATTAACTGGTGAAGATTTGCTGCACGATCTAGCTGGAAAAGATTTGGGCGATCGCCTTTTAATCCCCTCAATTATGCTCAAGCACGACGAACCAAAATTTTTAGACGATCTGACAGTAGAAGAGGTTGCCCTGCAATTAGGAACGCCAGCTTTAGTAGTTAATGGCGTAGAAGAAGCGATCGCTGCTTGCTTAGAAAACTCGATAATTCCATTTAGGTAAAACCAATAAATTCTGGGTAGAAAGTGCGCAGATGCCGATCGTCTGGACTGCGGAATAACTTAAGTTGATAGACAGCACCATTAATCGTCGCTTGTTTTGGTGCTAGCGCTTCCGGTAAAAACCGAACGGTAGCGATCGCCATTAATCCCTCAACGCTTGGACCTACCCAAAATACGCCTTTAGGTTTTGTTAGTTTCCGAAACCTTTTTTGCTCGTAGTCAAATGCGTTCCATTCATAAGAAAGATGAACGATATCCGGACAGTGGCGATCGCCATTGCCGTCTAAACCTAAAAAGTTAATTAGATCGAGTTCCTGGTTGTTATACCAAAAACGTTCGTCAACGTAATATTTATACCAAAAGTGATAACCTTGCGCTCTCCCTTCTTGTTGTTCGCCCAGAATTACGTGTTCAAAACCGCTTAAATCCCTGTTGCCTCCGATATCGAATTGCTCGAACCAGATCCGATAAATTAAGTCATACCAAACGTCTTCATACAATTTACGCCCAGATTGCTTGGAGATATAATCTTTCGCCACTAGCATTGGTTGGCTCTTAGCGATCGCTCTAATAAATCCGGCAATTTCTCTCTCTTCTTCAGCGGTGTTAATTTCGCGCTTGGTTTGATCGAGTGTATAGTTGTTAAATAGCTTTTCTACTTGTTGATAGCTAGCTTGTTTGCTAGCAGGAATTACCATTTCAATCAAAACTCTGTGATGCCGATTGCGATTGTAATCTTTATCGACGATGACATAACCGTTTGCTTTAAGATCGGCATTAATTTCCGTGCCTTTCGCTAAAGCTTTTATGCCACAGCATTCTCGATCTGCATTCCAAATCTCTTGGTAAATATCAGGCACGATCTGTTATAATGTTATTTCTAGCTATTAATAACCTGTAATTTTATCAAACTTGAGATGAAGGATCGACTCTAATTTAAATATCTCTAAACTTTGTTATAAATTTTCACAAATGACAGAATGGCAAATTATCGATCTACATCCCGATAACCAAAAAGCTATCGAACAGATAGCTAGTTTGTTGCTAGAAGAATTCCAAGAACACTGGCCGGATGCTTGGGAAACTATAGAAGAAGCTCGTCAGGAAGTGCGAGAATCTTTGGGTGAAGATAGAATTAGCCGCATAGCGATCGATCCTCAAGGTAACGTTTTGGGATGGATTGGGGGGATAAGTCAATACGACGGTAATGTGTGGGAATTGCATCCTTTAGTAGTGCGATCGCTTTATCAAAATCGAGGAATTGGTAGGGCGTTGGTAGTCGATTTAGAACGACAAGTTAAAGCCAGAGGAGGTTTAACCTTATGGGTCGGAACGGATGATGAAGATAACATGACTACGCTGGCAGGCGTTGACCTTTATCCTAATGTTATCGAACATCTTAGTAAGATTAAAAATCTTCGCCGTCATCCCTACGAATTTTATCAAAAACTTGGTTTTGCGATCGTTGGAGTCATGCCGGATGCTAACGGTTTGGGAAAGCCGGATATTTTTATGGCTAAAAGAATCGATTAGCTGTTGCGATTTTTTCTTTTGATTAGACCTCTTGTATAAATCAGAGGTTTGAATAAAAACCACAGATGAACACAGATAAACACAGATAAAGTTGATGAGTTATCGACTTATGTAAAAGTTTTAAAATTCATATTTTTGAAAGTTCATGGCAGACAAATTTACTAAAGGCGGACAAGAAGGCTGGGTTCACGATCGCGGTCACTGGGGCGGATTTTTTCACACTTACGATAATTTCCAAGTGGGAGAATATGGCGATTCGCCGCGTAAAGTTCATATCTTCTTGCCACGGGATTATGAGGTCAGTGGCGATCGCTACCCAGTGGTTTATATGAATGACGGAGATACGGCTTTTTTTCCAGGAGGAGCCTATGGTAAAACCTGGAAGATGGCAGAGATAATGACTAGGCTGTATTTAAGCAACCGAATTCGGAAGGCGCTCGTCGTTGCTGTTTGCCCTGTAAATCGAGATTATGAATACACTCACGCTCCCGTTAAGGATAGAGAATGGGGAGGTTTAGATCGCTATGCTAATTACCTAGCAGTTGCAGTAAAAGGATTTATCGATGCTAATTACAGAACCATTGGCGATCGCGAAAATAACCTAATCGTCGGCTCGTCTCATGGGGGATTAGCTGCCTTTTATATTGCTACCCAATATCCCCAATCTTTCAAAAATATGGCAGCTTTATCGCCTTCATTTTGGGTAGGATTGGACTCAACTCTAGATTTCGATCTATTCAATTCGATCGCTCCTTTTTTTGGCTCTTTAGAATCGTCAGCATTGTTATTTGCTGCTAGCGATGCCCTTAAAGATCGAAACCAACGGTTGAAAATTTATTTAGATTGGGGTTTAGTGCGATCGGGCGGTTGGCATAATGAATTTATTGAGGAACGGGCTGCGGCTCGCGGTCGAGAAATGCGGGATTTATTAATCAGAGATTTTGGGTATCGGGAAAACGAAAATCTGTTTGTCGTCGAAGACCCCATAGGCGAGCATATCGAAGAATCTTGGTCGGGTCGAATGGAGAATGTTATCAAAATATTTTTAGGCGTATAGATACTGGTTACGGTGGCGGTTGAAACCATGAATCCAGCCCTCACCCCCGTCACCTCTCCCGCGGGAGAGGGGTGCCCGTCAGGGCGGGGTGAGGGCTAACCAGGTTATGCTAAGCGGATATGTCATGACTCCTTACCAAGGAGATAGCTGTGACTTCAGGCGGACAAAACCATCTTCCAGGCGGAAAACTGCCCAATCCTCGGTTGACATAAAGATAGTTGTTACCAACTTGATGCAATCCTTGCGCCCATTCCCAATGCTTGACAACTCTAGGCCACTTGGCTTGCAAAAAAGGAATCCAAGGCCAAAGCGATCGCGGAATTCGATGTCTGGCATCATAAATCCAAGTGGGGACGGAACCATATTGGGGAATCACGATCTGTCCGCCGTGAGTATGACCCGAAAGTTGCAAATCGACCCGCCACTTTTGCAATCTTTCAGCGCTGTCGGGGTTATGAGATAAAACGATGCGCGGCAAATTCTCGTCTAACTGTCCCAAAACCGATCGCGGATCGAACTCCCTCGACCAGAAATCGGGCAATCCCACCAATGCTAAACCATCTCCTAAAGGGTAAACCACCTGATTCCAAAGAACTTGAATGCCAACCTCAGTTAAACCATTGGTAATTTGCGATCGCGATTCGGGAAACTCTAAGTCATGATTCCCTAAAACGGCGTAAATTCCCGATGACGCGCTCAGATGTTTGAGCCTTGCTGCCAGGTGATGGATCGGCTTGGGGCTGTGAGTTACATAGTCGCCAGTTAGTAAGATCAGATCTGGTTGCAGCCGATTAGTCGCCTCGATCGCTCGTGCTAAAAGCTCGTCAGATAAACAAAAACCATCGTAGTGAAAATCAGAAAGCTGTACGATTTTCGTCCTCTCTAATCTGGCTGGCAATTGAGGGATGGCAAAGGTCATTTCCTCAATGCTGAGAGACTGAGACGTACCAGACAAAATTTTCATGTTTAAGGGGTTTTACTGGGGGCGAGTATGCGATTCTCAGCCTAGCAAAATTACTCAAATCGCAACTTCCCGAACTTCCCTGGTTTTTGTCCAAGGGCTAAGATGAATAGCATGAAGATTTTGATTATTGGTGGCGGCATTATTGGATTAGCGATCGCGATCGAACTCCGCCGCCGGGGAACTAGCGTTACCGTTCTATCTCGCGACTTCAAAGAAGCTGCCGCTCACGCCGCCGCTGGTATGCTAGCACCCCAAGCTGAAGCTATACCTTCAGGCCCGATGCTCGATTTATGCTTGCACAGTCGATCGTTATATCCAGAATGGATCGCCCAACTAGAAGCCATAACGGGAATTCAAACAGGTTATTGGCCCTGCGGCATTCTCGCACCAGTTTATGAGAGAGGGGGATGGGGAGATGGGGAGATGGGGAGATGGGGAGATGGGGAGAGCAGGAGAGAGGGAGCAGGGGAGCAGGGGAGCAGGGGAGCGTTCTTCACTCAACACTCAACACTCAACACTCAACACTTCCTACAACACTCAACACTCAACACTCAACACTCCTTACTAAACACCACTTGGCTCGATCGCGAACAGATCCATCAATTTCAGCCGGGATTGGGTTCTGAAGTCGTTGGGGGTTGGTGGTATCCAGAAGACGCTCAAGTCGATAATCGCGCTTTGGCTCAAGCTTTATGGATGGCGGCGCGAGAATTAGGAGTCGATATTTGTGAAGGTGTAGCAGTTGAAGAAATCGATCGACAGCACGATAAAGTCAAGAGCGTCAAGACTTCTGCTGGCGAGTACAAAGCCGATCGCTACGTGTTAGCAACTGGTGCTTGGTCGAACCAATTGTTGTCAGTGCCAGTTTATCCTAAAAAAGGGCAAATGCTATCAGTAAAAGTGCCTTCGTCTGACTTAAAACAGTTACCCTTACAGCAAGTTTTGTTCGGTACGGAAAGTTACATCGTGCCGCGATCGGACGGTCGAATTATCGTTGGTGCTACTAGCGAAGATGTCGGATTTACGCCTGAAAATACCCCTGCTGGCATTCAAGCTTTATTGAGCAGAGCGATTCGTCTCTACCCTCAACTGCAAGATTTTCCCATTCAAGAATTTTGGTGGGGATTTCGCCCCGCTACCCCAGATGAAATGCCAATCTTAGGCGAGAGCGAGCTAGATAATTTGATTTTAGCTACAGGACATTATCGCAATGGTATTTTGTTAGCACCAGTGACGGCTTTGCTGCTCTCAGATCTAATTCTGCACCAAAAGACGGCTCCGTTACTCGCCCATTTTCATTATTCCAGATTCGATAAATGATACCAAATACGGTTTTTAAAACTTTGAGTCAGCCCTCACCCTGCCCTCTCCCGCAGGAGAGGGATAGAGAAGAAGAGGAAAAAGAAAGATGGAGAAGCAAGAGGAAAACGAGTTATTAAAGTCAAAGTCCCTCTCCCGTGGGAGAGGGATTTAGGGTGAGGGCAAACTCAAACTATGCTAACCAGATTCGATCTGAGAAATTCTCATGATGGAATGGAAACAATTACTAACACCCAAAAGACTCGGCAAAGATAAGCTAGAAAATCTTACTTCCGAACGTACTCCTTTTCAAAGAGACTACGATCGCTTGGTGTTTTCTTCTCCATTTCGCCGCCTGAAAGACAAAACTCAGGTTTTTCCTTTAGCGAAGAACGACCATATCCGCACTCGTTTGATCCATAGCCTAGAAGTTTCATGCGTCGGTCGTTCTTTGGGCAGAATTGTCGGGGCTGAAATTATCGATCGACATCACTTACAATCCGAGTTTAGTGCCGCCGATTTTGGCGATATCGTTTCTGCTGCTTGTATCGCTCACGATATTGGTAATCCTCCCTTCGGTCATGCTGGAGAAGATGCAATTAGGACGGCTTTTTCAGCTTGGTATAACCAGTCAAACAAAGCAGATCTAAGCGCCTCTCAAATTAGCGATTTTGCATATTTTGAAGGCAACGCTCAAGGATTTCGCATCCTGACGCGGTTAGAAATGTCGCCAACTTTAGGAGGAATGCAGCTTACTTGTCCGACGCTGGCTGCCTTTACAAAATATCCCAAAGAATCGCCTACAGATATGCTAGATAGTTACTCAGGGATTAGCGTTAAAAAATACGGTTTTTTCCAAGCAGAGAAGGAATTATTTGCTGAAGTAGCTGACACTGTGGGCTTAATTAAACGAGACGAGAAATCGACTTGGCGATCGCGTCATCCACTGGCTTTTTTAGTCGAAGCTGCCGACGACATTTGCTACTCGATTATTGATGTTGAAGATGGCTATCGCATGGGATACGTGCCTTTCAAACAGGCAAAAACACTACTCGGCGAGATCGCCCAAGTTACCTCTGAACATGGGGAACAGAGCCAGGATGAAAAGATTAAGGAACTGCGGGCCAAAGCGATCGATAAACTCACTCGCGCGGCCGCTAAGATTTTCTTAGAATTTGAATCAGAAATTCTGCAAGGAAAGTTCGATCGCGATCTGCTATCTCAAAGTAAATATGCCGAGCATTTACAAGAAATTGAGGTTCAAACTAACTCTTTAGTTTTTGAACATCCAGATGTTGTATGTATCAAAATAGCTGGATACGAAGTCTTAGGACAATTATTTACTGAGTTTGCCAACGCCTGTTTTGATAACAGTAACAAGAGCCAATTAATGCGGCTAATGTTGCCAGTAGAATATCGCCCTGAAATTACAGATGACAGCTATCACAAGCTACTCAAAATTACCGATTACATTTCTGGAATGACGGATTCCTATGCTACAAATCTCTTTCAACAATTGCGAGGAATTTCTTTATAATATCGGCTCGGACAAATCCGTATCTATATTCTATGCCCTATGCCCCATGCCCATTCGGCTGAGCCTGCCGAAGCCCATGCCCTATGCCCTCAAAAAAGAATATCGGCTCCTAGTTTGAAAACAAAATAACTGATAACAGATGTTAAGGGCACGGCATAGATTGCCAAACTAGGAGCTAGCCTGCTCAGAAGCGTAAATGAGTGATAAGTCATCACTATTGATATGCAGGAAGCAAAAGTGATTAATATTAGGATTATATCCATGCTGCCAATTCCAAATACTGCTATTAAAGTAAACAGTAATGTCAAAGGAAGAAAGGAAACTCCAGCACCAAAAATATCTCGCTGAATACCACTTTCAGTATTTGATACCTTCCGTGCTAAAAAAAGTCCTAGCACGAGAGTTCCTATTTGTAAAAGAGCGAGAATGACTAACTTGATGTAAACGTCTAAGGGAATAGAATTCGATACAGAAGGAGAGCTACCAAATCCACCCGATAATCCGGTCAAGAGTCCAAAAACATCGTTAAGTACGCGGTTGACCAGAAATATGACGCTGAGAACATAGAAAATACTACAGACAATTCCTACTAAAAAAGCTCTAGCTTCACCCAGAGCATGAAATGCTTTTGCTAAACCACCTACTGGATCTGCTACTAATATTTTCCACGCCAACCAGGTACTACTCATGCTAGTGGCAAAGGGGTTAGAATCATCGGAACTGCGCTCCTCGAATGACATCGGGGTCGATTCTGGCACGCTCGAACCAAAGGAATCTCTAAACTCTTGAGGTGGTTCTGATTGCAGAACGGTTGCTTGAGAGCCTTCTGGTTGTGCTACCAAGAAAATGCTATTAGCAATAGCGATGCGGGTTAATCGATCGATCGGTGATTCTATGACGAGACGAGCGTTAATAAAAGTGCCGCTGCTGCTGCCTAAATCGTAGACGTGCCAGGTATCGGTCAATTGATTAAAACTGAATTTAAGATGCTGGCTGGCAACATCAACCCCAGATAAAAGGCCAGATACAGGAATATTACAGTCGGGACTGCTGCCAACAATATATTCTCGATCGGGTTTGAGGATATAGGTTTTACCGTCTTGTTCTACAAATATCTTCAGGTTAGTCATAGCATTATGCTCTAAATCTCAAACTTCAATGATAGCGGTGCTAACGGCTGCGCTAACACTACTGGCGTGACACGGCTAAAATGAGGCATGACAATCGGGTTTGTTGGGTTTCACTCCGTTCAACCCAACCTACAGCTACGGCTTTATTATTTTACAGCGATCGACACTTATTACTTATTACTTATTACTTGTTAGCTAGAGGTGCTTGACGCAAGCCGATCGCAATTTTACTATGTTGTTCGATCTGACTCATAACTTGTTTGGCTCTTTGAATTACTGAGGTGGGCAAACCCGCTAGTCGCCCAGCTTCAATACCATAAGATTTATCTGCCCCTCCTGGCTGCACTTGGTGCAAAAAGACTATTCGATCTTCTAGTTCTTTCACCGTCACTTGATAATTAGCGACATTCGGCAAAATCGAAGCTAGTTCGTTCAATTCGTGATAGTGAGTGGCAAAGATCGTTCGCGATCGAATGTCGGTTGCTAGATATTCTGCTACTGCCCAAGCGATCGAAAGCCCGTCAAAAGTAGCCGTTCCCCGGCCGATTTCATCTAGCAAAACCAGAGATTTAGGAGTAGCGTGATTGAGAATATTGGCAGTTTCATTCATTTCCACCATAAAGGTTGATTGCCCAGTAGCCAAGTCATCAACCGCACCGACGCGAGTGAAAATGCGATCGCACACCCCCAATTTGGCCGCTTTAGCTGGGACAAAACTACCCGTTTGCGCCATCAACTGAATCAACCCCACCTGCCGCAAATAACAACTTTTCCCGCTCGCATTCGGCCCGGTCAAAATAATTAAATCTGGCGATTGAAGATTGGTAATTGTTAGTTGCGCCTCTCTCCCCATCTCCCCCTCTCCCATCCCAGTCGAATTCGGCACAAAGAAGCCAGCAGGCAAAGATTGCTCTACCACCGGATGGCGGCCGTCAACTACATCGATTTCGCGTCCTTCGACCATTTGGGGACGACAATAATCTTGATACACTGCTACTTCTGCCAAACCGCACAGTACGTCAACCGCTGCCACTGCCCGCGAAATATGACGAATTTGTTCGGCGACTTCAGCAACTTCTTCCCGCAAACCCAAAAAAATCTCGTATTCCAACCGATTTAAATCTGATTGAGCGGTGAGAATTCGCGCTTCTCGTTCTTTTAATTCTGGTGTGATGTAACGCTCTTCATTCGTTAAAGTTTGCTTGCGAATGTAATCATCGGGAACGAGATCGGCTTTAGCGCGAGAAATACTGATGTAATAGCCAAAAGCTTTATTAAAGCCAACTTTTAAAGTCGAAACACCAGTACGATTTCTCTCTGTAACTTCTAAATTAGCAATCCATAAGCGATCGTCTTCAGCCGCAGCCCGCATTTCATCTAATAGCTGGTCTACTCCAGGGCGGATCAAACCGCCTTCCATCAGGTGTTGGGGCGGAGAATCGATGATGTAAGCCCTCAGCCTTTGTCCCAATTGTTCTAACTCTGCGGGTACTTTCTGCAAAGCCTTCAAAAACGGAGAATGGCCTTCAGCCGCTAACTGGGCTAGTTCTGGCAATCTTAGAAGAGAATCGGCTAAAGCGATTAAATCTCTCGCATTGGCCCGACCAGATCCGGCTTTACCAGTCAAACGTTCTAAGTCGTAGATTTGACGCAATAACTGCTGTAAATCTTGGCGCAAAAAGCTATTTTCTTTTAACTCTTGGATGGTATTTTGCCTAGCTTCAATTCCTTTGACATCGAGCAAGGGTTGCAACAGCCACCGCCGCAAAGCGCGACCTCCCATAGCCGTGCTGGTTCGATCCAACGCCCACAGCAAAGAACCGTGATAAGTGCCATCGCGCACGGTTTGAGTAATTTCCAGATTGCGGCGAGTTTGATAGTCGAGGATCAAATAGTCAGCTATGGTATAGGTTCGTAGGGGTTGCAGGGCGATCGCATTTTCTTTTTGGGTGTCTTCGAGATATTCCAGCAATCCCCCCGCTGCCCGCACTGCTAAGGGTAAATGTTCGCAACCTAAACCTTCGAGCGATCGCACCTTGAATTTTTGCGTCAATCGGTGTTTAGCTTCGCCTAAAGTAAAGGGAAGTTGCGATCGCAGGGCATAACAAAATGAAGGAGGCAGGCATTCTGGCAAGTGTTGGGACTTTTCTCCAGGTCTGAGTAACACCCCCAAATCGGGAGCATTAACGGGAACTAACACTTCTGCTGGTTGCAAGCGCATCAATTCTTGCGCTAGCTGTTCCGTACCGCTAGCTTGGGTGGTAAGAAATTCTCCGGTAGAAATGTCAGCATAGGCTAAACCCCAATGTTCGCCAGTAATAACTACTGATGCCAGAAAGTTATTCCGACGGGCGCTGAGCATTCCTTCGTCGATTAAAGTGCCTGGGGTAAGAATGCGAGTAATTTCTCGCCGCACTTGACGGCCTTCAGCCTGGGCTGTCGCTGCATCTTCCATTTGATCGCAAATCGCGATCGCAAATCCTTTTTCGACCAACAGGGCGCAGTACCGATCCAAGGCATGGTGAGGAACTCCTGACATCGGCACTCTACCGATTTCTTTGCCCGAATCTTTAGAAGTTAAAACCAGTTCCAGAGATTCTGCTAGGGTGCGGGCATCTTGAAAAAAAGTTTCGTAAAAATCGCCGACGCGGTACAGCAGCAAAGCATGAGGATATTTATCTTTGAGATCCACGAAATGCTGCATCATCGGCGTGAGTTTTTCCCGCTCTACCGTCCGATAGTCAGCATTATCAGCCGCAACGCGAGTCATCGCCTCTTGGTGTTGAGCAGCCCTTGAATTTGGCAATTCTGAGTCGGTGGAGGCGTTGGAGTTGTAACTCATGGATGGGTAGGCGATCGCTCGAATGTCTTTTATTGAATGTATCGCAAACCGGAGTGGGAGGGGTAGAGAGTTTCTGGTGCGACCGAGAATAGGATTGCTATGCACTAGAGGATGATGGCGAGTTTTGGGCGATCTCCTGATGTAAATTAATTATGAAACGATCCGATTAAATTAGGTTTTAGATGGTTAATCTGATTTCACCTTTTTTATCCATGAATCCCTGGGGAATTGGAATTCTGATTTTAAGTATAGGAATATCGATTACGATCGTTCCTTTAATCGTCGCTTTTTTCCACAAAGACGATTTACATAGTTTTGGCAATTGGTTTGAGAATGCTAGTAATCTGGGAGCAGAACAAGAAAGATTAAAAGAGCATTTTAGGAGAATCAAAGAGACTTTAGCCTATGGTAAGAACCGAGCAGCTTATTACCACAGGCTCGACCTGGCAAGAGTAATTTGGAGTTCGATTTCATCTGTTACCTTACCAGTTCTCGTCCAATTTTATAATGCTAATGACAAATGGGCTAAGCTGTTGTACATTTAAACTGTGATAATAGCATTGCCCTTGTTTTTGAGTTTTCGTCCCCACTTAATAATCAATCCTCCTTCATTTAAAAGCTGGTGCAACAAATATTCTAAATCTTCTATCG
>JAESGS010000302.1_pt1 | contig 52875 bp, 49 predicted proteins | sample 9269761 | NCBI WGS metagenome assembly JAESGS01 (sample SAMN15741799, study PRJNA653493) | algae metagenome | isolation source: Cyanosarcina radialis HA8281-LM2 and co-occurring heterotrophs from damp... | place: USA: Makauwahi cave, Hawaii | collected 2011-01-06 | reverse complement strand
ACCCTCCCCCCCAAGGGGGGAGGGAACAAGACAATCATCCGCCCCCTCCTGGCCGTCAGCCGTGACGACGTGACGGCCTACCTCGCGGCGCTCGGCCAGCCGGCGCGTACGGATTCGTCGAACGCCGACCGGCGGTTCACCCGCAACCGCATCCGCCACGACTTGCTGCCGCTGTTGAAAGACTTCAACGGCGAAATCGTCCCTATTCTGAACCGCCTCGCGGTCCACGCGGCCGAGGCGTTCGACTTCATCGAACGCGCCGCCGCCGCCCTGCTCGCGAAGGCCGAACGGCCCCGCGCCGGCGAAATGCTCATCCTCGACCGGCCGACGCTGGATGCGGCCGAGCCGTTCCTGGTGCGGGAGTTGTTCCGCCTCGTCTGGCGGCGCGAGGGCTGGCCGCTCGACGCGATGACCCACGCCCACTGGAATCGGCTCGCGGACCTCGCCGTCGGCGATTATCCGTCCGGCGTCCGCCTCCGGCTGGCCGGAAAGGTGGTCCAACTGGAACGCAAAACCGGATTCACCGCGGAGACCGCAAAGACCGCAGAGAGAAAACCAGAGAAGAGTTCTTAAAATCACTCCTCTGTTTTTCTCCGCGCCCTCTGCGCCCTCCGCGGTGAAATCTTCTTCTGAGGCTCTCATGCTGCGTCCGATCCGCCGTGCCCTCTTCTCCGTTTCCGACAAGACCGGCCTCGTGGCGTTCGCCGCCGAACTGCACGCGAAGTACGGCGTCGAGCTGATCGCCACCGGCGGCACGAAGAAGGCGCTCGCGGACGCCGGGCTGCCGGTAAAGGACGTGAGCGAGCTGACCGGCTTCCCCGAAATCCTCGACGGCCGCGTGAAGACGCTGCACCCGGCGATCTACGCCGGCCTGCTGGCAAAGCGGGGCAAGCCGGAGCACATGACCACGCTGGCGGAGCACAAGCTGCCGGAAATCGACCTCGTGGTGTGCAATCTCTACCCGTTCGAGCAGACGGTCGCGAAGCCCGGCGTGACGGAGGCCGAGGCGATCGAGAACATCGACATCGGCGGCCCGTGCATGGTGCGGGCGGCGGCGAAGAATTTCGAGAGTGTAACAGTAGTAGTGGACCCGACCGATTACGTACTTGTCGAAGTCCAGTTGAAACAACATGGTGGGGTCAGCCGTAACACTCGCCTGCATCTCGCGTCGATGGCATTCTTACGGATCGCCCAGTACGATACCGCGATTGAGAGGTACTTCAAAAGGCTCTCCCCGATTAGCAAAGACGACCAATTTCCGCTCGTTCTCGCACCAGACTTCGCCAAACTCCAAACCCTTCGATACGGGGAGAACCCACATCAGAAGGCGGCCTTCTATTCTGAACCCGGCGCATTGACTCGTCCGTGTGTCGCTAGTTCCCACCAACTCCACGGCAAGGAACTGAGTTACAACAACATCCTCGATCTCGACTCGGCGCTGAACCTCGCCCGCGAGTTCGCCGGGCCGACGGCCGTGGTCGTGAAGCACAACAACCCGTGCGGGGCGGCCACCGCGGGCACGCTCGCGGAGGCGTTCCAGAAGGCGTGGGACGGCGACCCGCTGTCCGCGTTCGGCGGCATCCTCGCGTTCAACCGGCCGGTGGACGCCGACACCGCGTCGGCCCTCATGGACCCGAAGGCCAAGCGGTTCATCGAGTGCGTCATCGCCCCGGACTACGAGCCGCCCGCCCTCGACGCGCTCAAGAAGTGGAAGGAGAACGTCCGCCTGCTGAAGACCGGGCCGCTGGCCGGGTTCCCGCAGGGGCTGGACTACCGCCGGGTGGACGGCGGGCTGCTCGTCCAGACCCGCGACGTGGGGGCGGACAAGCCAGACGAATGGAAGGTCGTTACGAAGCGAAAGCCGACGGAGGCCGAGTTCCACGCCCTGCACTTCGCGTGGTTCGTGTGCAAGCACGTGAAGTCGAACGCGATCGTCCTCGGCAACGGCACGCAGGTCGTCGGCGTCGGGGCCGGGCAGATGTCGCGGGTGGTGTCGGTGGAGATCGCCGTGAAGAAGGCCGGCGACCGGGCGAAGGGGTCGGTGCTGGCGTCGGACGCGTTCTTCCCGTTCCCGGACAACGTGGAGCTGGCGGCCGCGGCCGGCGTGACGGCGATCGTGCAGCCGGGCGGCAGCGTCAAGGACGCGGACAGCGTCGCCGCGTGCGACAAGCACGGGATCGCGATGCTGTTCACGGGGGTGCGGCATTTTCGGCATTGATAGTAGTAGGCACACTCCGTGTGCCGTCTGCACGGCGTATCGGCGACTTCGTGCAGGTCTCCGCGGCGCTCAGCAGACGGCACACGGAGTGTGCCTACTACTATGCCGCAAGGAGTGCATACTACTCTCAGCGATGGGAAGGAGACGGCACACGGAGTGTGCCTACTACTATGAAAGACCGTGGCCCACGAGTTCGATGAACACGTCTTCGAGCGTCGGCTCGACCTTCTTGAGCGTCTGAATCTTGCCGCCGCCCGCGATCACCGCCTGCACCACGCTGCCGATCACCGCGTCGGCCTCCAGCGACACCTTTAGCTCGATCGTCGTCGGCGTCTCCGTCCGCGTCGCCTGGTGAACGCCCGGCAGCTTCGACACGTCGGCCAGCGCGTCCGCCCCCGGCGAGAGGCTCAGCTCGAAGATCGGGAACTCCTGCACCTTCCGCTTCAGGTTCGCCGGCGTGTCGCAGGCCAGCACCTTGCCCTGGTCGATGATCGCCAGCCGGTCGCACAACTCGTCCGCCTCGGCCATGTAGTGCGTCGTCAACAGCATCGTCCGGGCCGGGTTCTCCTTCATCCACTCCTTGATGAACCCGCGGATGTTGCGGGCGGCCGTCACGTCCAGGCCGAGCGTCGGCTCGTCGAGGAACAGGATCTTGGGGTCCGTGATGAACCCGCGGCAGAAGTTCATCTTCTGCCGCTGGCCGGTCGAGAGGTGGCTGAGCCGGCTGTTCGCCTTCTCCGTCAGCCCGACGATGCCGAGCATCCGGTCGATCCGCTTCGCGACCAGGTCGTTCGGCACGCCGTAGATGCGGCTGAACAGCCAGAGGTTCTCCTTCACGTTGAGGATGCCGTAGCCGCTCGTCTCGCCGCCGGAGACCATGTTGATGATCGGGCGGATCTGCTTGGCGTGCGCGACCACGTCCTTGCCGTCGATCTCGGCCTTCCCCGCGGACGGGGCGAGGAGCGTGGTGAGGATTTTGATGAGCGTCGTCTTGCCCGCGCCGTTCGGGCCGAGCAGGCCGAAGAGTTCGCCCTGGCGGATGTCGAGATCGACGCCGGCGAGGGCGACGAAGTCCTTCGCGTCGTCGGGCTTCGGCTTGCGGAACCACCCCTTGCGGGGCTTGCGGTACGTGCGGGTGAGGCCGACGGTGCGGATCGCGGGAACTTCCATGCGGGAATTGTAGGCACGTCTTTATATAGCCGCCGGCTTGCCGGCGGGGTTTTGCGGACCCCAAACCCGCCGGCAAGCCGGCGGCTATATAAAGAGGGCCATCCCTCGGAGACCCCTCCTCATGCGTTCACTCGCACTCCTGCTCCTGCTCGCGGCCCCCGCGTTCGCCGACGAGCCGAAGCCGACCGCCACCCTCGACCTGTGGCCGGGCAAGGCCCCCGGTGAGACGAAGGAGTACCCGCCGGAGGCGTACGCGCCGCGGAAGGAAGGGCAGCTCGACGTGAAGCGGCTCGGCAACGTGTCGAAACCGCAGATCAGCGTCTACCAACCCGAGAAGCCGAACGGCGCGTGTGTGCTGATCGCGCCCGGCGGCGGGTACAACATCCTCGCCATCGAGCACGAGGGGACGGACGTGGCCGCGTGGCTGAACAAGCTCGGCGTCACGGCCGTCGTACTGAAGTACCGCGTGCCGAAGCGGGAGAAGCAGTCGCCGGAGAACCTGGCGCAGCTCCAGGACGCGCAGCGGGCGATGGGGCTGATCCGGAGCAAGGCGAAGGAGTGGAAGCTCGACGAGAATCGCATCGGGGCGCTCGGCTTCTCCGCCGGCGGGAACCTGACGGCGACGCTCTGCACGGGCTACGAGAAGCGGAGCTACGACCCCGTGGACGACGCGGACAAGGCGTCGTGCCGGCCGGACTTCGCGATCCTCGTCTACCCGGCGTACCTGGCGAAGAAGGACACGGCCGACCTCATGGACCGCTACCCGGTGACGAAGCAGACGCCGCCGATGTTCTTCGCGCACGCGTCGGACGACCCGATCACGAGCCAGGGGAGCGTGGCCCTGTACCGGGAGCTGAAGAAGAACGGCGTGTCAGCGGAGTTGCACTTGTACGCGAAGGGCGGCCACGGGTTCGGCATGCGGACCGACCGCGGCCCGGTCAGCGACTGGCCGAAGCGGGCCGAGGAGTGGATGACGACGCGGGGGATCGTGAAGTGATTGAAAAAGCCCCGCGAGGTTCCTCGCGGGGCTTTCCGGTTACTTCTTGTCCGTCACCTTCTTCTTGTCCTTGTCGTCTTTCGCCGCGGCCTTCTCCTCGCCCGGCGGGGGGAACTTGCCGGCCTTCAGGTCCGCGTAGATCGGCTTCACCACGTCCGCCGGCAGTGCCCACGTCTCGACCCGACCGGCCCGCGCGATGTTGATGCCGAGCAGCTTGCCGTCGAGGTCCACGAGCGGGCTGCCGCACTCCGTCGGCTTGATCGACGTGTCGTGCATGATGACCCGCGGGAACCCCGTCCGCCGGGACGACAGCTCGCCGGCCAGCGTGTTCTGGAAGTCGCCGCGGTCGAACTGGGCCTTCCGCACCAGCTTCACCTTGAACTCCTTCTCCTCGCCGTCCCGCTTGACGAGCAGCTTGACCGTCTCGCCGGGCTTGTACTTGTCGAGAATCTTCTTCAGGTCCTCGAACTTCTTCACGCCCCGGCCGGCGACTTCGAGGATGATGTCCTTCGGCTTCAGCTTCGCGAACGCCGCCCCGCCGCCGGGGGAGACGCTGCTAATCGTGACGCCCTCGGCCTCCGCCTCGCTGTCCTCGTTCGCGGACGCCGTGATGCCGAGGAACCCCTTGTTCAGGTTGTCGATCAGGTTCTCCTCGCCGTACAGCCGGCGGGAGGCGGCGCTGATGATGCCGACGGCCGCCGGCTCCGGCTCGGTGCTCGCGACCGCCACCCAGTTGCCGACGACCGCGTCCTTCGCGTCCGCCAAGGCCGGGATCGCCGGGATGTCGCCGGCGTCGATCTGGATCAGCGCCAGGTCGGACGGCTCGTGATAACCGACGTACTTCGCCTCGTACTCGGACCCGTCCGACAGGCGGACGCTGATCGCGCCCTTCAGTTCGCTACCCTTCGTGAGGATCAGCCCGGACTTGTCCATGACCGTGCCGAGGACGGCGTCCTTGTTGTCGCACCGGACCTTCACCGTCGCGGCCGTCGCCTTCGCGGCGCTGGCCGCGAACAGTTTCGTGACGAGCTTCTTGCCGGAGTCGAACGATTCGGCGAACGCCGGCGTCGCCAGCAGGACGAAGGCGAGCGCCGCGACCGTGATTCGGGTGATGACGCGAGGCATATGGGAAACTCGTTCGGGATGAACTCAGTTGGATACTCGGTACCGGGTACTCGGTACTCGGTACAAAACCATTTCTACCGCCGCGGCCGGCGGACCAAGGTGACCTTCGCCTCCAGCACTTCCTCGCCCCGCTGGAGTTCCAGCGTGGCGATGTCGTTCGGCCGGACCTGCGACATCAGCTCGTCGAAGTCCTGGCACGTCGGCGTCGGCTGGCCGTTGAACTTCCGGATCACGTCGCCGACCTTCAGGCCCGCCTTCTCGGCCGGCGAGTCCGGGCGGACCTCGTCGAGCTTCGGCAGCTTCTTGCGGTCCTCGTCCATGACGATGCCGAGGTACGCACCGGTGTCGCGGCCGATCAGGTCGCCGCGGACGAGCCGCCGCCAGTCGTCCTGGAACGCCTTCGTCGAGACGTGGACGTTGTCGTCGATCTTGTCCCCGATCCGGCTGTGAATGCCGACGAGCTTGCCGGTGAGGTCGAACAGCGGGCCGCCGCTGTCCCCGCCGACGAGCGTGCAGTCGGAGACGATCGACTTCGCCCCGCCGCCGACGCCGACCATCTGGCCGAGCCGCACCGGGGCGCGGCGCTCCGGCTTCGGCCCGCCGGGGTGGCCCAGCGACACGACCCACTGGCCCTTCGCCAGCTTCGTCGAGTCACCGAGTTCGACAAACGGCCACTTGCCTTCTTTCGCGCCGGGCCACGCCGCCTTCTCCGGGATCGGGTCGGTGATCTTCACCATGCCGCTGTCGATGCCGGGGTTGCGGCCGAGGATTTTGCCGCTCACCTCGATGTTGCCGGGGAGCAGGAGGCGGACGGTGGTGATCTCGCGGTCCCGCCGCTGGCCGAGGCCGCCGAACCCGAACGCCGGCGGCTCGACGACGTGCGCGGCCGTCAGCACGAGGCCGTCCGCGCTGACGATGACGCCGCTGCCCGCGCCGACGGCCTGCGGCCCGGGCTTGTGCGGATCGACTTCGCCGAGGATGACCGCGACCGTCGCCGGCGTCACCTTCTCGACGAGCTGCTTCACCGTGTCTTGGAGCGCCTTCAGTTCGGCGACCGATTCCGGGGCGGTCGTGCGGGTGGCCTCCCACCCGGTCTTCTTCGCGTCGGCGGCGGAAACGAAAAGGGCCAGGAGGGGGGAGAGCAGAGTTGCGAGAGCGAACCGGCGGAGGAACATACGATGTCGGCTCCGAAGTTGTGGTGAGGGCATTTCTACCCCCATCATAGCTTGTCGTGTCAAGCCGTGCGGGGCGTCGGCCCATTTCCCTAGCTTGCCCAATTCGCGGGGCGGATGCAAGCGTTTGATGAAGGAGAAGTTGCGAAACGGCGACGGCCGTGCCGGTCGGGGCGATGAGAAAAGTGTGGGAGATTGGCGAAACGACACGGGCCGAGGTTTCCCTCGGCCCGCGACATAACCCGTTGGTGGTGAATTTCGACACCTGGGACCGCGGGCGTCCCGCCCGCCACGGCCCCAGCCACTGAAGGCAGGCCCTCGCGGCCGGGAAGGTGGGCGGGCGGGACGCCCGCGGTCCCAGCAGCGGCCGTTCGTCCCGCCAGCTCACACCAGCGATTCGAGCAGGTACTTCAGCTTCCGCACCTCAGGCTCGACCGGGAACGGCGCGTCCGGCACGTCCCGCACGTCCACCGTCAGCGCCCGGTCGTACCGGAACTTGTCCAGGTGCGTCACGATCTTGCCGTACTCCAGTTCGCCCAGCCCGATCCGCACCTGGAACGCCTCCGGCTTCGCCGACGAGTCCCGCAGCCGGACGTGCTTCACGAACGGGTACAGCGCGTCGTAATCGACCGGGCCGTGCTCGCTCGCCACGTAGTAACTCGGGTCGAGCGTCAGCCCCAGGCCCGGAACGCTCTTGCACAGCTCGACCGCGCCGGCCGGGTCGGCCGTCAGCGTCGTCGAGTTCGTCTCGACGGTCAGGATCACGCCCTCCGCGGACGCGATGCCGACCCAGTCCTGGAGCTTCGCCACGTCCGCGTCGAAGTCCCCGCCCGTCGGCGCGGCCTGCACGGACACGAGCGGGACGGTGAGCAGCCGGGCCAGCCGGCAGACGCCGCGGAACTGCTTGCGGACCTCCGGCCCGTCGTAGGCCGCGAACCGGGCGTGGAACGCCGCGAACGCGACGTTCGTGGCCTTGAGTTTCTGTGCGACCTTCGACAGGTCGCCGGTCAAGTCGGACGGCTTCAGGTGCGGGCCGTCCTCGTGGATGGCCACGTCGGCCTTCGAGAAGTTCATTTCGCGGATGGTGCGAAGGGCCGCGTCGAGCGGGTGCTTCGCGAAACAGAGCGTGGAACAAGCGACGTACACGGCGGAACGCCTCCGTGATAAACGCGCCCCGGCCGTGGCTCGCGGCGCGACCCCCCAGATTCACCCCGCCCGCGGCTCCCCAACCGCGGACGGCGTGTCCCCCAATCGAACGGTGGGCAATACCGGTCGCGAAACCGGGTCGCAAGGGAATTCCGTTCAAAATGTCCGAATTCCCACGCAACTCCTCTCGCGTTTTCGCGAGGGCGTCGGTATCGCGGCGGGTCGGGGGGATTAGCCATGACCACGACGACCCACTGGCAGGAAACGCTCTCGCAGGTCGAGCAGTCCATCGGCGACTGCCTGGCGGCGCTCGACCGGTACGAGTCGGCGTTCGCGAAGGTGCTGCACGACAGCCCGGAGGCGATCGCGGCCCGGCCGGTCCCGCCGCCGTCGCCGGTGTGGGACGAGAAGCTGGCGGCGGCCGCCCGGCAGGCGGACGAGGTGGAGCAGCTGCTGACGGAGCAAGAAGTCGTCTGGGGCCGCTGGCGGCAGACGTTCGGCAACTGGCAGCAGTTGATGCAGGACCTGCCGGCGGAATTCGCTCGGGGGCGGTGATTTGTAGGGCGGGTCAAGGCTCTGCGCCGACCCGCCGGGGGCCGCAACCACGAGGGAGAACCGCCGAACCGGCTGGCGGCGCGGCGGGTCGGCGCAAAGCCTTGACCCGCCCTACAAGAGACCACGCTCCGGCTACAACGTCCCCACACGTTGTCGCGGGGGCCGAGCCATGTCGAAGTTCGCCGTCATCATCCCGGCGGCCGGGCAGTCGAGCCGGTTCGGCGGGATCGAGAAGAAGCCGTTCGTCAGCCTCGACGGCCGCCCGGTCTGGCTGCGGTCGGCCGAACTCTTCTGGTCCCGGCCGGACGTGTCGCGGGTCTACCTCGTCATCTCGCCGGACGACCGCGACGACTTCCGCACCCGGTTCGGCCACCTCATGATGTTCGCGAACGCCGAGGTTGTGGCCGGCGGAGCCGAGCGGTTCGAGTCCGTGGCGAACGCGCTGGCGAAGGTGACGGACGCGGAGTTCGTTGCCGTCCACGACGCCGTGCGGCCGCTGGTTTTGACGCGGCACATCGACGCCGTCTTTGACGCGACGCGGGAACACGGGGCGGCGATGCTAGGCGTCCCGCTGGCCGACACGCTGAAGCGCGTCGGCGAGAACGACACGATCACCGAGACCATCCCGCGGGCCGGGCTGTGGCAGGCCCAGACGCCGCAGGCGTTCCGCCGCGACTGGCTGACGGAGGCTTACGCGAACCGGGCGAAGCTGGGGGCCGCGATCACCGACGACGCGCAGTTGGTGGAGGCGAGCGGCCGCCCGGTCCGGGTGGTGGCCGGCACGGCGGCGAACTTCAAGATCACGACGAAGGACGACCTGGAACTGGCCGAGGCGGTGGTGCGGGCGCGGGCGAAGCCGGCCGAGGAGAAGCCCACGGCCCGCGGGTTCGGCGACGAGGCGGAGTGGTAACTACGGCGAACGCCACGGCGTGAGCGTGGCGGTGTTCGGGCCAACTACCGCCACGCTCACGCCGTGGCGTTCGCCTTTCTCACCCCTTCACCAACTCCTCCCACAGCTTCTTGTACCCTTCGAGGAACGCCTTCCCTTCCGTCGGGTCGTAAGCCTTCCCCACCTCGCAGAGCGTGTACCGGTCGTACCCGATGCCGGCCAGCTTCTTGAACAGCTCGCGGTACGGGTACTTCCCGGCCTTGTCGTTCGTCAGGTCGTTGATGTGGCACGACTTGATGTGCTTCGCCAACAACTCGAAGCCCTCGGCGATCGTGCCGTTCGCCAGGTCGGTCGGGTTCGAGTTCCACGTCACGCCGACGGCCTTGTGCCCGCAGGCGTCCATGATCGCCCTCATGTTCTTCGGCAGCTGCGTCACCGCCCCGTGGACCTCGACCCAGATTTCGAGCCCCAGGTCGTCCGCCGCCGTGCCGCACTGGACGAGCGCCTTGCCGATCTGCTCGCACGCCTGCTCGACGGTGTGCCCCTTCGCCACGCCGTTCGGCCGGACCTTGACGCCCTTGCCGCCGAGGTCGGCGACGAGCTTCAGGAACGCCTTGCACTCCTCGACGTTCTTCTTCACGACGGCCGCGTCGGCCGCGTGGAACTCGCACGTGCTGCCGCAACCCCAGAACGCGACGCCGCTGTCCGCGAACTGCTGCTTCACCCTCTTCCGCTCGTCCGCGTTGAGCGTCGGCTCGACGCCGTGCTTGTGCGTGGTGCGGCACTCGATCCCGGCGACGCCGACCTCCTTGCAGACGGTCAGCAGCGTCGGCAGGTCCCAGTCCTTCGGCACGTTGTACGTCACGACGCCGAGCTTGAACTTCGCGGCCGGCCTCGCCTCGCTGCCGCGGCCGACGGCCGCGAGCGCCGTCGCGCCGGCGGCGGCCAGGAACGAGCGACGATTCAGGTCTGACATGGCAACCTCGGGGGAGTTATGTGGGTGACGTTGAATGTCCCGGAAAGCCGGGGCGACGCCAAGTGAATTCCGGGTAAAGTCCGCCGCCGGGCGGCCCGGCCGTTGCGGTCCGGCGGCGTTCGCGGTTCGTATCCTGACGGGACCGACCTGCGGGAACCACCGACCATGATCGCCGCCATCCGCGAGAAAGTGTACGCCGGGCAACGCCTCACGTTCGAGGACGGGATGTTCCTGGAGAACCACGCCGACCTGCACGCGCTAGGCGAACTCGCCAACCACGTCCGCGAGAAGCTGAACGGCAACGTCACGTACTACAACGTCAACCAGCACCTGAACCCCACGAACGTCTGCGTCTACCGCTGCCAGTTCTGCTCCTTCCGCGCGGACCTGAAGTCGCCGACGGGGTACGTGATGACGGACGAGCAAATCCTCCGGCGCGCCCGCGACGCCCACGAGCAGGGGGCGACGGAACTCCACATCGTCGGCGGGCTGCACCACCAACTCCCCTACGAGTGGTACCGGAACATCATCAAGAACATCCACGACCACTACCCGGAGCTGCACCTGAAGGCGTGGACGGCCGTGGAGTGGGACTGGTTCGAGCGGCTGACGAAGCGGCCGACGCGCGAACTCCTCGCCGACATGAAGGCCGTCGGCCTCGGCTCCCTGCCCGGCGGCGGGGCGGAGATTTTCCACCCGGACGTGCGCGAGAAGATTTGCGACTACAAGGCCGACGGCGAGCAGTGGCTGCGGGTCCACCGGGAGTGGCACGCCCTCGGCGGTAAGTCGAACGCGACCATGCTCTACGGCCACATCGAACGGCCCGAACACCGCATCGACCACCTGCTGAGGCTGCGGGCGCTCCAGGACGAGACGGGCGGGTTCCAGACGTTCATCCCGCTCGCGTTCCACCCGGAGAACAACACGCTCGGGGCGAACCTGCCGAAGCCGACCGGCATCATGAACCTCCGGCAAATGGCGATCGCCCGGCTCATGCTCGACAACTTCCCGCACGTCAAAGCCTACTGGCAGATGCTCACCATCAACATCGCGCAGGTGGCGCAGAGCTACGGGGCGGACGACATCGACGGCACGGTCGTCCACGAGACGATCTACCACGCGGCCGGCAGCGACTCGCCGCAGGAACTGACCGTCGCGCAGCTGCGGCGGCTGATCGAGGAGGCCGGCCGCGTCCCGGTCGAGCGGGACACGCTGTACAACGCGGTGGTGCGAACCGCCCCGGCCGAGCGGGACTGGAAACTCGGGTCGAAACTCGTCTCCCTGGCGTGACGGATTTGTTAGACTGTCGCGTATCCGCCACCCCGAGGACGCGACGCCATGCCAGAAGAACTTCCGGGCCGCGAGGTCTACCGCGCCAGCGGCCGGTTCCACCCGCTCCTGCTCCCTGTCGGGTTCCTCATCGGGCTGCCCGCGGCGATCCTCGCCGGCGGGTTCCTCGCGTTCTGCTTCCAGGCCGGGTTCTTCATCCTGATCGCCATGCCGCTCATCGGCGGGTTCATCGCGTCGCTCGCGATGGTCGCGGCCGTGCTGATCGGGAAGTGCCGCAACAAGTTCGTCGCCGGCGTGCTGGGGCTCCTCACGGGACTGGTCGCCTACGGCAGCTACTACCAGTTCGACTTCGCGTACAACTTCAGCCGCGACGCGGGCTTCCCCGGCTTCCAGCCGCCGAGCTTCTGGGAGCTGGCCCCGCGGGTCGAGGTACTGCCGAAGTACGTCGAGTTGCGGCTGCGGACGGACCGCGTCGGGAAGGCCGGCGACGAGCCGGCCGAGCAAATCCAGATCGGCGGGCGGCAGAACCAGGGCGGCGCGCAGCAAGACTTCCTGCCGCCGATCCCGTTCATGAACTGGGCGACGCTCGCGCTCGACCTGCTGTTCGTGTGCGGCGCGCCTGTCGGCGTCGGCGTGGCGCTGGCTTCGCGGCCGTTCGCCGAGACGGCGAAGCGGTGGATGACGAAGCACCCCGTCACCGTGCCGCCGGGCGACGCCGGGCGGGTGGTGGCCGCGCTGAGGGCCGACGACCCGACGAAGCTGACGGACGGCGACGTGGACCCGATCGCGAACCCGGCGAACCTGCTGTTCTACTACGTGCCGAACGACCCCGCCTCGCCGGTCTACCTGGACGTGAGCCTCGTGCAGGCGCAGCCGAACGCGATGCCGTTCGTCGTGTTCAAGCAGGTCGGGCTGACGGCGGACGAGGTCCGGGTGCTGGCGGCGAAACTCGGCGTGCCGGGGTTGACCGCCGGGAACAATTCCGACAATCCGAACGATCCGGCCGGGAATTTCGTTCCGGAACCGCCGGGAAAGTCTGTAGAATGATTTCCGGTTCAGCGGCCGCTGGCACGCTGCCGAAGACGACGGCCCCCGGCCCCGGCTTCTCCAAGTATCTGTTCAAGGCGACGGTTATGAATCTGTATGTCGGCAACATGTCCTTCTCGACGACCGAGGAATCCCTGCGGGCGGCGTTCGGGCAGTACGGCACCGTGACCAAGGTGCAGGTCATCATGGACCGGGAGACCGGTCGGCCCCGTGGGTTCGCTTTCGTCGAGATGAGCGACGGGGCGGAAGCGGCGATCCAGGCGCTGAACGGCGCGACCCTCGACGGCCGGCCGTTGACGGTCAATGAGGCCAAGCCGCGGGAAGACCGTGGCGGCGGCGGTGGCGGCGGCGGCCGTGGCGGGTACGGCGGCGGCGGCGGCCGCGGCGGGTACGGCGGCGGTGGCGGCGGCCGCGGCGGGTACGGCGGCGGTGGCGGCGGCCGTGGCGGGTACGGCGGCGGCGGTGGCGGGTACGGCGGCGGCGGCGGCCGCGGCGACTACTAACCTCGACTTCGACACGAACAACGACCCCGGCGGAACCCGCCGGGGTTTTTGCTTTCCCAGGGCTTCCACTTGTTCCCGACCGGGGGGATCGGGTAAGTTACACAAAACTTCATCCGAGGGATCGGGATGATACTCGACGACGACGACCGCGACAGCATCGGGTTCGCCACGGCCCGCGGCCGCGACTGGCCGAGCGTCCGGCAGTTCAACATCTTCCTCGCCAACCGCATGGGGGCGCTGCTCAAACTCGTCAAGTCGTTCGAGACGACCGACGTGCAGGTCGTCTCCCTCAACGTCGTCGAGACGGCCGACTGCGCCATCATCCGGCTGTTGCCGAGCGACTACGAGCGGGCCTACGAGGTGCTGACCAGCGGCAAGTTCCCGTTCACCGAGAGCGACCTGATCGTCGTGAAGCTGCCCGACGACTCGCGGCCGCTCTTGACCATCACGAAGGCGCTGCTCAGCGGCGAGATCAACATCCACTACGCCTACCCGCTGTTGATCGGCGTCGGCCCGATGGGCAGCACGGCCCTCGCGATCCACGTCGATGACGTGGAGAACGCGGCCGTCACGCTTCAAAATCAGGGGTTCACCCTGTTCACGGAGGACGACCTGACCGGCTGAGTCCGACTGTTCCGCCGCACCTCCGCGAAAAATGACCGGCCCGGTCGAGTTTTCGTTGGCCGTTCTTCACAGTTCCTTTACAGTAATCAAATCCTCTTCCAACTAAACTAGTCTATCATGCGCGGTTTTTCGCAACCGGCCGCGCGGGTTCGCCCGTTGCATTCATTCATCCCGGAGGTTTCATGACTCGTCCTCTTCCCCGCCGGTCGGCGTTCACGCTGATCGAGCTACTCGTCGTGATCGCGATCATCGCGATCCTGATCGGCCTCTTGCTGCCGGCCGTCCAGAAGGTCCGCGAGGCCGCGGCCCGGATCAAGTGTACCAACAACCTGAAACAGATCGGCCTCGCCATCCACAACATGGAAGGCACGCGGGGCAACTTCCCGCCGTCGAGCGTCAACAACCCCGGCGCGGCCGACCGGCCGCAACTACGGGAGTTCCAGAAGGTCGGCACGACCGGGGCGAACGCCAGCGACTTCGCGAAGCACTGCTTCCTGTCGATCCTGTTGCCGCAGATCGAGCAGGCGAACGTGCTGACGCAGAACAGCGGGTACACGCTGCGGGAGGACTGGTACGCGACCGTCAACCGGGCGGCCGCGGCCACCCGCATCCCGACGTTCGAGTGCCCGTCCGTGCCGACGAACCACGAGGTGGACATCGGGCAGCTGTCCGCCGCCGAGCAGACGACCTACGGCACGGGGTGGGTTCCGAAGACGACCGACTACATGGCCGTGAACCGGGCGAACAACCGGTCGGCGGTGTGGAACGCCATCTTCAACGACACCAGCTATCCCGGCGACTCCGGCATCGCGGGCATCCTGGCGACGAACAAGTATTCGACGATCGCGTCCTGCACGGACGGGCTGAGCAACACGATCATGATCGCGGAGGCGGGGGCGCGGCCGGCCCGGTGGCAGTTCGGCCGGCAAACGGAGCCTTACGCCGGGGCCCCGAACCCGTTCATGAACGGCCCGTGGGCGCACCACACCAACGATATCGCGGTGGACGGGTCGAACGCTAACGGGAGCACCCTGAGTAGCGCCGCGGACGTGCCGACGGCGTGCAGCATCAACTGCTCCAACCAAGGGGAAATCTACGGCTTCCACACCCAGGGGGCGGTCGTCGGGATGGGCGACGGGTCGGTGAAGTTCATCCGCCAAACCATCGCCATCCGCACCCTCCAGGCGCTGTGCGCTCGGGGCGACGGGAAGCCGGTGAGCATCGACGATTGACCGCGGAAATAGCTCGCACGAAGCGGCCGCCCGTTTGGGCGGCCGTTGTCATTTCATGCGAACCGGACCGCGTGGACGGGCGGCAGCCGGGTCGGGACCAGCTGCCAGCGGTCGCCCTGGTCCTCGGTCACCCACAGCCCGCCGGTCGTGGAGCCGAAGGCGAGTCGGTTGCCGGTCGCGTCGATCGCCAGCGCGTGCCGGTAGACGAGGTCGTAGGCCGCGTCCTGCGGCAACCCGGTGCGGAGAATCTCGAACGTCTTCCCGCCGTCGCGGGTGCGGGACACGACCAGCTTGCCGTCCACCGGCAGCCGCGTCTCGTCCTTCGTCGCCGGCACGAACCAGGCCGTGTCGGGTTGCGTCGGATGCACCGCGACGGCGAACCCGAACCCGGACGGGGCGGCGTTCGGGACGTGCTCGAACGTCGCCGCGCCGTTCGTCGAGCGGAACACGCCGTTGTGGTGTTGAATCCAGAAGGCATCCGGCGACCCGGCGCACTGGACCATCAGGTGCGCGTCCTGGATCGACGGGTCGAACCGCCGGTCCGGGGGCATGAACTCGGCGAACATCCCCTCGCCCTTGATGGCCCACGTCTCGCCGTCGTCCTCCGTCAGCCAGACGCCGCCGCAGGACACCGCGAGGCGGAGCGTTTTGGTGCATCGCGGGTCGCGGCAGATCGAGTGAATGCCGGGGTGGTCCGCCCCGCCGCCGAACCAGTTCTTGCGCAACGGGTGGTCCCAGAGGCCGCGGACGAGTGCCCACGACTTGCCGCCGTCGTCCGACCGGAACAGCCCGCCGGGGAGCGTGCCGGCCCACAGGCGGCCGGGCTGCGTCGCGTCGCCGGGTTCGAGTGCCCAGATGAGCTTCAGTGTCGCCGGTGTCGGCGGCTTGCCGTCGGCGGTGGCGACCTCCTCGCCCGCCGGGTACTCCGGCGCGGCCCGGTCTTCCCAGGTCGCCCCCGCGTCCGGCGAGAACTTCAGCTTCACCCCGAAGTGGCCGAGGTTGAGGGCCGCGTACCACCCGCCGTCCCGCGGGTCGGCGACCGCGAGCGTGACGTTCTCGCCGAGGAACCCGGCCGGCTTTGCGGCCCAGCCGTTCGCCCCGCGCTCGACGGCGAACAGCCCCTTCCGCGTCGAAACCAGGAGTCGATTCGACATTGCTCAGCCTCCGGAAAGCGCCTGGAACAGGTAGACCTCGGCATCCACTGCGACCGGCTCGGCGAGCGCCGTCTTCTCGACGGCGTCGGCGTTCACGTACACGACGACGTGATGCCGCACCGCCCCGGCCTCGTCCACGACGTAGCCCCGCAGGTACGGGTACGCAGCGAACAGGTTGTCCAACACCTCGCGGACGCAGCTGCCGGCGACGGCCAGCCGCTTCTCCCCGGCCTGCGGCGTCGGGGACGGCGTGAGCCACCGGGCGAGGGACGACGCCAGCACGACGGTCGGCACGGACGAGTCCTCGTGTGCGGTTGAACTGTACGGATGCTAACCGGCGGTCGCCATTTCGCAAGATCGGTAGCCGGGGCGTGGGGGCGGGATTCGGTTACGGAAAATGGCCCGGATCGCTTTTCCGGCTAAACCCGTCGGCCGTTACAGCCGATACATTCGGCAGACTCGTCGCGCCGAAGGCCGAGCCGGGGGAAGCTCGTCTACCGGACGGGGGAGATGTGTCCAATGCGAATCACGAAGCGAACGATCGTCGGGTGCGTCGGCCTCGGCCTGGCCCTGACCGCCCTGAGCGGGTGTCAGACGTACTTCGGCGGCATGACGTTGCCCAGCCCGCACTACCTGAAGCACCGGCCGCAATACTTCCCGCCCGACCCGGCGTTCCCGCTCCAACGGGAGGTCGATTCGATGCAAGACCCGGACGGTCTGCTCCGCCGCGGGGCGGGGGCGGCCCCGGCCATCGGCCCGGCCGCCCCGGTCGTGGCCCCGGCCCCGGCCCCCGGCAACGTCGTGCCCGGCGTCGGCGGTCGGTAAGACCCGGCACAATCCCGGATTGACGCGTCCGCGGTTCGACGGTACACGCTCCCCATTCTTCTCACCAGGAAGGGGGAACGTCATGCCGCACGGATCGCGGATCGCTCTACTTTTGGCCCTCGCGTTGACCGGCTGCCAGTCGGCCGACAAGCGCGGCCAGCAACTCCTTCCGCTCAAGCCCGCCAACCTCCCGGCCGCGGACACGACGAAGCCGAAGGAACCGACGGCGAAGGCGAACCCGACCGGCCGGTCCGAAAACGTCAGCCCGGTGGTGACGAACGACAAGTTCCAGCGGCAGCCGATCGCGGTGTCCGGCACGCCGCAGCCGGGCGTCGCGCCGCCGCTCGGCGTGCCGACGCTGCCGACGACGGGCGTGCCCGGCCCGGCGATGGCGGAACCGACGCCGCCCGGCGCGCCGGGCCTCGGCGGAACCCCGCTGCCGCCGATGGCGGACGCGGGGGCGGGCGATTTGAAAGTGCCGTCGCTGACGGGGCCGAAGTAGGCGTGGCCGCTGACTTCCGAAGTCCGGCTTCGACTTCGGAAGTCGTTGCGGGACCAGAACGCACGGGGATGGCAAGAACGCCCCTGCGCGGGATCGACTTCCGAAGTCGAAGCCGGACTTCGGAAGTCAGGTTATCTTCCCGCGCTCCTGCAACCACGTCCGAATCTGCTCCGTCATTTTCCCGTCGTTGTCCATCCGCGGAACCTTCGTCTGCACGTCGAGCGTCCCCTTGCGGGCCTCCACCCAGCCGCTGAGCGCCCCCAGTTTCACGGGCACGACCTGCGGGGCCGTCATCGTCAGGTCGCCGACGCGGTGGGCCGCGTAATCCTCGTTCAGCCGGTCCAACTCCTTGTCCATCTCCCGCGCGAAGACGGCGAGGTCCGGCACGTCGCCGCGGAACTCCACGAGGTAGCGGTGGAACCCCGGCGTGTTCGGCTTCGACGGGAACACCGGGCCGACGTGGAAGTCGCCGGTGAAGACGCCGCACGCCTTCGCCGCGTGGGCGACGGCCTTCTCCACTTCCTCCTCGATCAGGTGCTCGCCGAACGCGGACAGGAAGTTCTTCGTCCGCCCGGCGAACCGCAGCAGCGGCGGCTTCGTCTGCTCGAAAATGATCGTGTCGCCGATGAGGTAGCTCCACACGCCGGCGCACGAGGTCAGCACGACGGCGTACCGCACCCCCGGTTCGATCTCGCGGACGGTGTGCCGCGTCGGGCGGTCCTTGAGCGTGCCGTGCGCGTCGAAGTCCTCGCACGGGATGAACTCGAAAAAGATGTCGTGGTCCGGCACGAGGCGGAGGAGCTTGTACCGCGGGTCTTCCGTGGCAATGAACCCCTCGGACGCCGGGTAGACCTCGCAGAACTCGAACGCATCGCTGCCGATCTGGGCGCGGAACAGGTCGCGGTAGCCGTCGAACTTCGTCCCGCCGTGGACGAGCATCCGGAAGTTCGGCCAAATCTCGGCGATGGTCTTCTTCCCGGTCGCCTGCTTCATCATGTCGAAGAGCAGCGCCATCCAGGACGGCACGCCGCTGAGCGCGACGACGTTCTCCCTCGCCGCCGCCTCCGCGAGCCGCGGCATCTTCTCCTCCCACCTCGCGATGCGGCTCAGCTCCAGCGGCGGGAACGTGTACGGCCGCACGGCGTCGGGGATTTCGCGGGCCGCGATCGCGCTCAGGTCGCCGCCGTGGCTACCGTTCGCGAGGAGCGGCATGTCCGTGTTGCCGCCGAGGAAGAAGAACTTGCCGGTGAAGAGTTGGTGGTACGGGAACGCATGCCGGAACAGCGAGACGGTCGTTTGCGCCGCCTTCCGGTTCGACTTCACCATCTCCGCCGAGACGGGGATGTACTTCGTCGTCCCGCTCGTCGTCCCGGACGACAGAGCGAAGTACGGCATGAACCCCGGCCACGTTTGATCGGTGACGTTCGGGTAGCCCTTCCAGTAGTTGTCCCAGAAGTATTCGTAGCTCCGCACCGGGACGCGGGCCTGGTAGTCGGCGACGCTGCCGATTTCGGCGAAGTGGTGGTCGCGGCCGAACCGCGTGTTCTTCGCCGTCCGCACGAGCTTCAGGATCGCGTTCGCCTGCGCCTTCGCCGCGTCCATCGCGTCGAGTTCGCGGGTGCGGCGGTGGGCGAGGCGGACCAGCCCGGCGTCGGCGACGCGGCGGACGACCGGCAGGTTGACGAGCGGGGCGAGGAACCGGGTACGGTCCATGGCGAGCGCCTCGGAAAGAAAACGGCCCGCGTCGAACGCGGGCCGTGTGAGGGATTCTATCCGACCAATCGTCACGGGGCTTCGGCGTCCGGCTTGAACCCCTTGCAGAAGTAGACGCCGGCCGGCGGGAAGTTCACCGGGACGAGCTTGAACTTCACGTCCGAGAAGTAGTTCCGGTACAGCGGCCAGTACACGTAGGGCATCACGGTCAGTTGGCGGAAGATGCCGTCCGGCCCCATCGACTTCGCGCAGCTGGCGAAGATCGCCTTGCGGACCGGGTGCGGGATCGACGGCATCGGCAGCCCTGAGATGAGGTGGTCCACCTGCTCGATGCCGCGGTCGGCGAGCAGCTTGTCGAGGTGGGCGGCGTCGCCCTGGACGATCTCCGCGTGCGGGAACCGCCGCCGCAGGCGGTCGCAGAAGTCCGGCTCGATCTCGACGATGATGAGCCGGGTGTGCGGCTTCACCTTCTTGAGCAGGATGTCCGTGATCGGCCCCGTCCCGGCCCCGAGTTCGACCACGACCTTCGCGGTGTCGAAGTCGATCCCCTTGAGCATCTCCTTGACCAGGAACCGGCCGCTCGGCGCGGGCGTGGCGATGGCCGTGCCCTGGGTGACGAACTTCTTGAAGACCATCCAGAAGTCGCTGCCGCCGGACTTCGGCGAGGCCGCGGGGCGGTCGGTGGTCGGGGTCGGCGTCATGAAGTATCCCGTTCTGTCGCTCAGCGACGGGTGGGTTTGACCAGAAACTGACGGGTCCAACTCGGGTGGGCCGTCGGGTTCGGCGCGGTGAGGAAGGATAAAACCAGGCGATTGATCTTCCGCGACTTCTCGATCTGCGGGGCGTGCCCGCACTTCGGCAGCGCGAGGAAGTGGCCGATCCCCGGCAGCATGTCCGCGGCCGCGGCCGCCGCCGTCTTCGGGTCGCAAATCTTGTCGTTCAGCGCCGTCACGAGCAGCGTCGGCACGGTCAGCTTGCCCATGAGCGGCCGGACGGAGTGTTCCTTCGTGTCGTTCACCGTGCGCAAGAGGCCCCGCTTCCACCGGCGGTTCTTCACCACCGCCTTGTAGTACCGGACCACGTCCCGGTCCACGAACCGGCGGCGGTAGAACACGCTGCGGACGACGGAGTTCCAGTCCTCGCGGCGGACGCCCTCCATGATCGGCAGTTGTTCCTTGTCCCCCATCCCGGACGGACACAGGAGGACGAGCCGGTTCACCATCTGCGGGTAGCGGGCCGCGAATTCGACTGCAACTTTCCCGCCGAGGCTGCTCGCGACGATGTGGTACGGCGGCGTCTGCGCGAAGTTGAACAGATACGTGTGCAGTTGTTCCACGAGGTAATCGACGGAGATGTCCTTCTTCTCGTCGATCCGCTGGTGGATGGCGTCGCCGTCGTAGACGAGGAAGTTCGGCAGGTGAACGTCGAAGTACCGCGCCCAGAACCGGCGGTTGCGGTACCACGACTCGGCTTGCTCGGCGAGGCCGTTGATGAGGACGAGGGGTTGCCGGCGGCCGTAGGCTTTCGGGCGGAGGCGGTCGAGAAGTCCGTTCAGCGCTGGCATGGTTCGTCGGCCCCGCGGCATGGTGCCCCCGTGGCCCGGCGGGGACGCAATTCCCTAGCTTAGCGTGAGCAATCCCGGCCGCGAGTGAAAATCTCAGGAACGGAGATTTTCCCGCCGAACGGGGTCGAATGTTCGTGCTAGCTTAGCTGGCTTCTCCCGCAATACAAGAATGAATCGGCAACTTGAGGGGAAAACGGAGGGCGGGGGACTTTTTCCGTCCGGCGGCGAGTTTCCCGGTCACCCCGAGGCGGCGGGCTGCGCAAATTGTGCTTTACCCGTGCGCGGCGAGGGGGTAGGCTGCCCGTGACCGCCTCCCGTCGCGTCACGGATTGGCCTGACTTCGGGGCGCGGCCACCCATCGAGTGGCAGCCATGACTTCCCGCCTGTGGACGGTGGCGGCGTTGGGCCTGTTCCTGGTCGCGCCCGCGCGGGCCGACTTCTTCGCGATCGACCTCAACGACTTCGGGTTCCAGCCCGCGGCCGTCAACAGCTCCCGACAGTTCGTCGGAAGCCGGGACTTCCCCGGCGACGGCTTCCGCGCCTTCCGCTGGGAGGGGGCGGCCGGGTTCGTGAACCTCGGCACGCTCGGCGGCGGGGTGTCGGCGGGAACGGCGGTCAACGAGGCCGGGTGGGTCGCCGGGTTCAGCCGCACCACGCCCGGCGGGACGGGGACGAACGCCTTCCTGTGGCAACCCGGCGTCGGGATGACCGGCCTCGGCACGCTCGGCGGCACGAACTCCACCGCGGCCGCGGTCAACGGGGCCGGGGTCGTCGTCGGCAGCAGTCAGACGACCGGGAATGCGGCGACGCACGCATTCGTGTGGCAGCCCGGTTCCGGCATGGTCGGCCTCGGCACGCTCGGCGGCACCAACTCGTCCGCGGTTGGCGTGAACACCGGCGGCCTTGTCGTCGGCACGAGCGACGTGACCGGCGGCGGCACGCGGCCGTTCGTATGGACGGAAGCGACCGGCCTGACCGACCTCGGCGGCCTCGGCGGGGCGTCGGCCGTCGGCCGCGCGTTCGGGGTGAACGACGGCGGCCTGGTGGTCGGCCGCAGCGACCGCGGGGACGGCACGTTCGGCGCGTTCGTCTGGCAACCGGGCGTCGGCTTCACCGACCTCGGCACGCTCGGCGGCGCGAACGCGACGGCGTTCGCGATCAACGACCAGGGCCAGGTGGTCGGCTCGTCCCAGGACGCGGCCGGCGAGGACCGCGCCTTCATCTGGGACGCGGCGAACGGGATGCGGGACTTGAACGCGATCATCGCGAACGGCGGCGGGTTCGCGCTGACGAGCGCGACGGGCATTTCGAGCGGCGGCGACATCCTGGCCGAGAGCCTGTTGAACGACGGCTCGACGATCTTCCTGGTGACGGAGCGGCCGGACCTGACCCCGCCGACGGCCGACGTACCCGCGCCGCCGGCGGTCGTGCTGCTGGCGCTCGGCCTGCCGGTGCTGGGGCTGGTGCGGCGGCGGTCAGCGCGGTAGTTCGGCCTTCAGTTCCTTCGGCAGCCGGTTGTAGGTTTCTCGGTAAGTCGCATTCAGCGGCACGTCGATGAACCGCGACTCGTCGATGTACAGTGGTCCCGGCGGCAGTGGCCGTCCCACGCCGACATAGTTCAAGTACCCGATTGGATTCCAATCGGCTCGGTAGCTAGCGACGAGCATCGGTCGGTCATTCGGAACGCGGGCTTTGGACCGGCGGTTCTCGACCATCGACCAGATGGCGGCGTGCATTCCCCGTGGGGCCGAGCGGTTCGGCGGAAGGATGTCGATGACAAGGACGTGAACGCCGGCATCCAACAAGTCTTGAACTCTGCCCGCGAAGATAACAACCGATTCGCGGCGGTCCTTTTCTGCGGGTGAAACCAACTTGATCGCGGCAACACGTCGGCCCGTCGAGTGGCGAATGGTGATCCATCGTTGCGGCGGTGAGGGTCGGGGGTTGGCAACGACCCGCACCTCGGTGACGGGTTCGGGGGCGTTGTGACCGTGCGCGGAATCCGGCGGACACCAGATTTGAGGCTGATCGACGGTCGCCGAGTAGCCGTGGGGCAACACCTCTTCGTTCAAGGCCGATGCCATGCTTCCGAGCCAATCATTGTGGAAGTCGTGGAACAACCCGTGATCGACCGCCGACCAGTCGTGTAGCGGCATCGTCGCCCCCTTTACAGCTTTTTCTTCGGCCCGGTGACGTACTTCGCCGGTTCCGGGTCGCCGACGACCTTCAGTAGCTCCGTCACGATGTCGTCGCTCGTCTTCCCTTCCGCCTGGGCCTGGAAGTTCGCCGCGACGCGGTGCCGCAGCACCGGGATCGCCGCCTTCTTCACGTCGTCGATGGCCACGCTGAACCGGCCGTCCATTGCGGCGAACGCCTGCCCGGCCCGCACCAGGTACTGGCCGGCCCGGACGCCCGCGCCGAAGTCCACCATCCGCTTCACGAACTCCGGGGCCGTCGGGTCCTTCGGCCGCGTCGCCCGCACCAACTTCACCACGTACTCCGTCACGAAGTCGCCGACCGGCACGCTCCGAACCAGCTTCTGGAGGTTCAGGATCGCCTTGCCGGTCAGCACCTTCGTCAGTTCCGCCGCCTCGTCCTTCGCCGTCATGCTGACGATCCGCCGCTCCTCCTCGGCCGTCGGGTAGTCCACCTTCACGTTGAACATGAACCGGTCGAGTTGCGCCTCCGGCAGCGGGTACGTCCCCTCCTGCTCGATCGGGTTCTGCGTCGCGATGACGAAGAACGGCTCCGGCAGCTTGTGCGTCTCGTTCCCGATGCTGACCTCGCGCTCCTGCATGGCCTGGAGTAGCGCGGCCTGCGTCTTCGGCGGGGTGCGGTTGATTTCGTCCGCGAGGACGATGCTGGAGAAGATCGGCCCCTGGACGAACCGGAAGTGCCGCTTGCCGTCCGGCGTCTCGTCGAGGACGGTCGTGCCGGTGATGTCCGACGGCATCAGGTCCGGGGTGAACTGGATCCGCTTGAACCCCACGTCCAGGATTTGCGCGATGCTGCTGACCATGAGCGTCTTCGCGAGGCCGGGGACGCCGACGAGCAGGCAGTGGCCCTTGGTGAAGATGGCGGCGAGGATTTGCTCGATGACCTCGTGTTGGCCGACGACGACCCGCTTGAGCTGCTCGACCATCTGCGTGCGGTGCTGGGCGAACTGCGTGAGGTACTCGCTGATGTTGGCGGACACCGGGGTGATCCTTTCGGCCGGGGAATCGGGACGGGTGCATTCTACAGAACCGGTTGCGCGGACGCGATGACCCGTTTGGCCGCGACCCGGAGGCTTTCGGAAGGGAGCGTGAGAGCGGTGTGCTGAGGACGAGGCGAAATTGAACCCAGACTTCCGAAGTCCGGCTTCGACTTCGGAAGTCGAAGGGGAAGAGGGGCGATTGCCGACACTACGAGCGCCGCCGTACGGGATCGACTTCCGAAGTCGAAGCCGGACTTCGGAAGTCTGGGCCGCCGCGCTCCCCTCCAAGTCTCCGGGTCGCGGCAGAACGATTCCCTTTTCTCGGCTCACATTCGTCGGTTACACTGTCACCATGCCACGATTGACCGCCACCCTCGGACCGCTCGGCTCGCCGCTGACGCGGCGGGACGTGCTCCGCATCGGGCTGCCCGCCCTGCTCGCGTCGTCCACCGCCCGCGCCGCGAAGCCGCTCGCCGGGTTCGGCCGCGCGAAGTCGGTGCTGATCGTCTTCGCCAGCGGCGGGCAGAGCCAGTTCGAGACCTACGACCCGAAGCCGGACGCCCCGGAGGAGATTCGCGGCGAGTTCGGCAGCGTCCCGACGGCCGTGCCCGGCCTGCGGTTCTGCGAACACCTGCCGCGGCTCGCGAAGCTGGCGGACCGGTTCGCGGTCGTGAAGTCGGTCACGCACGACGACCTCGACCACGGGTCGGCCGTGTACCTGTCGCTGACCGGCCGGTTCCACCCGCGGAAGTCGTCCAACCCGGACCCGACCGGCAGCGACTACCCGTCGCTCGGGGCGGTGCTGAAGCGGGTGCGGCCGGTCGCGAAGTTCCCGTACACGGCGATCCACGTCAACGGCCCGCTGCTCGTCCCGGAGAAGCACGCGCCGGGGCTGAACGGCGGGTTCCTCGGCCGCGGGTTCGACCCGTACACCGTCGGCGACCCGACGGACGAGGAGGAACTCGTCGGCGGACTCGGCCACAACGCGGACGTGCCGGCCGACCGGTTCGAGTCGCGGCGGCAGCTGCTCGGCGGCCTCGACACCGGCCGGTACGAATCGACCGTCGATCACGGCACGCTGGTGAACCAGGCGTATGACGTGCTGAAGTCGCCGAAGGCCCGCGGCGTGTTCGACCTGTCGCGGGAGCCGGCCGCGGTGCGGGACCGGTACGGCCGCCACCGGCCGGGGCAGGCGTGCCTGCTCGCCCGGCGGCTGGTCGAGGCGGGCGTCCCGTGGGTGACGACGTTCTTCAACTACACGATCCGCGGCCAGGACAAGCACCCGGAAGACACCGAGGTCTACGGCTGGGACACGCACAACGACATCTTCGACGCGATGAAGACGCACCTGCTGCCGCGGTGGGACGCGACGTTCTCCGTGCTGCTGGACGACCTGCACCAGCGGGGGCTGCTCGACACGACGCTGGTGGTCGGGATGGGCGAGTTCGGCCGCGCGCCGAAAGTGGCGCTGGAGCCGCGGTTCGCGGGGGCGACGCCGGGCCGGAAGCACTGGGCCGGGTGCTACTCGGTGATCCTGGCCGGGGCCGGGGTGACGCCGGGGGCGGTGTACGGCTCGTCGGACCGCATCGCGGCGTACCCGAGCGACCGGCCGGTGACGCCGTGCGACCTGACGGCGACGCTGTTCCACGCGCTGGGGGTCGACCCCGGCGGCCACTACCAGGACAGCACGAACCGCCCGGCGATCATCTCCGAGGGCGAGCCGATCGTGGGGCTGTGGAAGTGATCTATTCGCCCAACTCGCGAGCGAATTTACACGCCGGGATCAGCTCTTCCAGCATGCGGTAGTCGTTGGAAACTTCGCTCCCCGGATCGTCGAGCAAGTCTTTCAGGGCCGTGTAGGAAAACAGCGCGATCCGCATGTGATTCGGCGGCACGGGGTTCATGATTTCCCAATACTTGATGGTCAGTTCGTCCCCGTCCTCTTCGGCCGTGTGCGTGTATGTGACCATCCAGTTACCGCCGGGCAGTTCGGCCAGCGCGCCCCCTTCCTTGGCCGCACGCCGTTCGGCATCTTTGCGGATCGTGTGAATAGTAACCGGCTTTTGTGACTTCAATCCGAGCGTACTGAGGCGAAGCGTTCCGGAGTCGTCGTAATCCGGGTAAAACGTACCTCCGCCTTCCTCCTCGTACTCCTCTTCCCAGTCCTCGGGGATTCGGAACGTCACCAACCCGCCGCGGTAGTTGATTGTTTTCAAACCGTCTGGTTCTTCGAGAGGCCCCGGTGGTCTTTTCTGAAACTCCGCGACGGCTCGAACGCCCTCGTCGGTTATCTCGAAAACTTCCGTGCAAAGGGGGTATCCACTTTCCGAATACTCGCGCACAACCGTCGGCCCCAAGCGACCCACCAACTCACGATCCTTCTCCGCGACGAGGTAGACAAAGTCCCGGCAGGGCATCACGGCCATCAACGGCCAACCGAGGACGGGTTCGGCGAGCCGTTTCAAACCCGGACAAAACACGAGGGAAGCCTTGAATGCCGTGTATTCCGTCGAGAGCATTCCGAGCTTGTGTTGCTCAATCGACTCAGACTGCACATCCGCGGCCGAGAGGAGGCGTTCCATATTCTCGCGGGCGGCACCGAAGAGCATTTCTTTCGTTTGTCCCCACCGCTCGGCCAAGGCAGGAGTGATCCAACGGATTTCCGTCTCGCTGGGCGAAACCAGGACAAGCACGAGGGCGACTTGATCGGAAACGATGTCGTGAACGGTGTCATCCAGTTTCATGTCCCTGCCTTCGACCGACCAGCGTATCCGGGGACGCGCGGTCGCCCAGTCCGGGTCGTCGAGTTCGCGGGTGATGGAATCGACAAACGTGCGGATCCGGTCGGGATCGCGGTCGCGCTCGAAATCCCGGCTCAGGTTTTCAAGGTTGATGGTGGCCGTCGTGTCCCCGTATGCGACCGTGTAATCTCCGTCTTGATTCAGCGTGACCGGAACTCCCCGGTTTGCCATTTCATCGACGAACAGCGTTGCAACTTCCGCGGAGATCGGCATGGCGATGGCCTCATGAATGAGCGTGCCGAACGAGTGTAACCCGAGAAATGAAGAACGGCGAGGGTAACCCCGCCGTTCTATCGAATCCAAGAAATATTCACCCGCCCGGCTTCGGCGTGACCTTCAGCGTCTTCTTCTCGTTCTTCCGCGTCACCGTGATCTCGATCTCGACGCCGGCCTTCTGCGCCCCGAGGGCCTTCATGTAGTCGTCGATGTTCTTCACCGGCTTCCCGGCGATGTCGACGATGAAGTCCCCGGCCTTGATCCCACCCGCCTCGGCCGCGCCGCCGGCGATCACGTCCTCGACCAGCACGCCCTTGCCCTCCTCCTCGTAGTTGCCGGGCATCACGCCCAGCCGCGGCATCCGGGCCATCGCCCGCGAGCTGGTGTCCGTCGGGTCGCTCCACCGCCCCTGCGTGACGAGGTAGTTCGGCCGCTCCGGGACGGTCGCCATGTGGACCGCGATCAGCTCGACGAAGTCGACGATCTTCGTCATCCCCACGAGGTTGATTTTGTCCGGCGTGTCGGACGGCCGGTGGTAGTCCTTGTGCGTGCCGGTGTGGGCGAAGATGACCGGGATCTTCTTCTGGTAGAACGACTGGTGGTCGCTCGGCCCGCTGCCGGCCGGCGTCTTCATCAACTTCAGCCCGACCCGGGCGTTCACCGCGTCGCACAGCTTGTCGAACCCGTCGCTCGTGCCGGTCCCGCTGACGACCAGCCGGTGCAGCTTCTTGCCCCCCTCCTCGACCTCCGCCGCCCGGCCGATCATGTCCAGGTTCAGCATGAACGTCGTCTTCTCCAGCGGGACGACCGGCTCCTTGACGTAGTGCAGCGACCCGTACAGCCCCTTCTCCTCGGCCGAGAACGCGACGAACACGATCCGCCGGCCGAACCGGTTCTTCATCTCGCCGAACCGGCGGGCGAGTTCCAGCAGGCCGGTCGTGCCGGAGGCGTTGTCGTCCGCCCCGAAGTGGACTTGCCCCTCCGCCGCCTGCCCGCCGAGGCTGCCCTGGGCGCTCGTCCCGAGGTGGTCGTAGTGCGCGCCGATGACGATCGTCTCGTCCGCCAGCGGGCCGTTGCCGGGAAGGATGCCGACGACGTTCTTGCACGCCACCGGGTCGCGGTTGATCGTGATCTCGGTGGCGATGGTGCAGCCCTTCAGCTCGACCGACTGCGGCTTCATCTCCTTGTCGATGGCCGTCTCGATGTCGTCGAGCTTCTTGTCGTGGGCCGCGAGCAGCTTTTCGAGAACAGCCCGCTTCACATGAAGGACCGGGAACTTGGCCGTCGCGCCGCCGGACCGCCGCAGGTCCATGAGCGTGTCGGTCGGCTTGCCGAACGTCTTGTCGTTGACGAACACGATCCCGGCCGCGCCCTTCTTCTCGGCCAGTTCGGTCTTCGCCGTCAGCGCCGCGACGCCCTCCAGGTCGCCGACGAACGGGCTGTCCTTCTGCTCGGCCTTCGGTGTCTTGCGGAGGACGACGACGACCTTGCCCTTCACGTCCAACCCGGCGTAGTCGTCGTACTTCACCTTGTCCGTGTTCACGGACAGCCCGTACCCGACGAACACGAGGTCGGCGGTCGCCTTCCCGGCGGCGGACGTGCCGAGGACGGTGAACTCGTCGTTGAACTTCAGCTCGGCGTCCTTGTCCTTGACCGCGAGCTTGACCGTGTTCGGCGTGCCGAGGCGGGCGCGGCCGGTGAACGTGAACGGCTGGAAGTAGCCGTCCTTCGTGCCGGGTTCGAGGCCGGCTTCCTTGAACAGCTTCGCGATGTGGTCGGCGGCCTTGTCGATGCCGGGGGAGCCGGTCCCGCGGCCCTTACACTCCTCCCCGGCGAGGTAGAAGATGTCCTTCTTCATCCGTTCGAGGACGGCCTCCGGCGACGCGGCGGAGCTGCCGGCCGCGGTAACGACTACGGCGACGAGCGCGAGAAAGCGGCGAGTCATGAATGAACCACTCGAAGTGGGAATGGGGAAACGGCGGCCGTCGGCCGCGGGGAGGTCATGAGAATTCTATGGGCCGAAGTGTGAGCAAGCTATGAATGGCCCGCAGATGACGCGGACTTCGACGCAGATGAAAAACCGGATCAAAACCAAGAATGGATTTTCGGTCTTATCCTCTTCATCTGCGTCGAAGTCCGCGTCATCTGCGGGCCATTCTTCATTTCGGCCAGACCAGTCGGCCGGCGGTCGTCGTGCGGATGCTGTAGAGCGTGCCGCCGCCGGTGACGTAGAGCGTCTTCTTGTCGTCGCCGCCGAACGCGCAGTTCGTCACCTCGTCCGTCGGCACGGTCAGGAACGCCAGCAACTTCCCCTCCGGGCTGAGGACGTAGATGCCGCCCTTGATGTCCGTCGCCGGTTCCGCCGGCGGGTTCGGCTTGTTCAGCCCGGCCGCGACGTAGAGGCGGCCGTCCACGTCCTGCTTCAACCCGTCCGGGCCGCGGCCTTGTTGCCAGTCGTAGAGCAGCTTCTGACTCTTCGCGTCCACCGTGCCGTCCGGCTTCAGGTCGAACCGCCAGAGCTTCCGCGCGCCGCCCTCGCCGTTGTTGTTGTCCGCGACGAACAGGAACTTGTCGTCCGCCGACACGAGGACGCCGTTGGCCCGCTCGACCTCGCGGCCGATCACGCGGCTCACCTTGCCGTCCGGGTCGAGTCGGTAGACGCCCTCGACGGTCTTGCCGGCGGCATCGAACTGCTCCATCCCGTCGCGGGGACCGTACCGCGGGTCGGAGAAGTAGATGCGGTCCTTCGAGTCGATGGTCAGGTCGTTCGTGTGGTTGTACTTCCTCCCGTTGAAGCTGTCGGTGAGGACTGTGACTTTGCCGTCGGTGTCGGTGCGGGTTAGGCGTTTCAGCTTCGGCTCGCACGCGACGAGGCGGCCCTCGCGGTCCCAGAGGAGGCCGTTCGTCCCGGCGTTCTCGCGGAAGATCATCGACTTGCCGTCCGGCGTGAGCCGGTAGACGTGGCCGTTGCCGCTGGAGAAGACGCCGAGCGTCGGATGCCACGCCGGGCCTTCGCCGCCGGACCCGTTGGCGGCCTCGACCTTGAGCTTCGCGTTCGGCTCGAAGATCGGCTCGTCGGCCAGCGACGGGGCAGCGAGGAGGAGAAGCAGAGAGAGGATTCGCATGGATTTCTCCGTCATATAGCCCCCGGCTTGCCGGGGGGCGGTTTCGAGTCTTCGAGAAACCGCGTGGGCCTTCCCGCGTCCGGGACGTTACTTCCCGCGCGGCGAGGTTATCGCGGGCGGGAAGGCGTTCCTCCCGCGAGGACGTTCCGCCCGTCGCAGGCAGTTCCCTGCGGGAGGCAGGTGGTGCGGGTTCTCGCAAAGCCTCGAACCCGCACGGTGGGCAGAGCCACACCGCTATCTGTCAGCCTCTGACTGTTGGATGGTTCTCCACCGGCATCCCGGTAATCAGCCGGGCCGCGCGGTTGCGGGTCACGTAGTTGAACACCCACTGGAACACCACCAGGAACCGGTTCTCGAACCGGGCCAGGTACAGGATGTGGACGAACAGCCACCCCAGCCACGCGATGAACCCGCTCAGCCGGATGCGGCCGCTCTCCAAAACGGCCCGCGCCCGGCCGATGGTCGCCATGCTCCCCTTGTCCCAGTAGCTGAACGCCGCCCGCGGCGTCTTGCCCCGCACCCGGCGGTCGATCACGTCGGCCGCGTAGTCGCCCTGCTGCATCGCCACCGGCGCGACGCCCGGCAGTGGCTTGCCGGCCGCGTCCTTCAGGCTCATCATGTCGCCGAGGATGAAGCACTCCGGGTGGCCGGGGATCGTGCAGTCCGGGGCGACGCTCACCCGGCCGCCGCGGTCCACGGCCGCCGCCGCGCCGAGCGCGTCCACCAGCTTCTTCCCCAACCCGGACGCCTTCACGCCGGCCGCCCACACGACCGTCCTCGTGTCCACCCGTCGAACGTCGTTCCCCTTGTCGAAGCTGATTTCCACGAAATCCGGCGTCACCGTCGTGACGTGGCAGTCGAGCCAAATCTCCACGCCGAGCTTGCCGAGCGCCTCGGCCGCCCGCTGCGACAGTTTCTCGTGGAACGTCGGAATCACCCGCGGCTGCCCCTCGACCAGCAGCACCCGGCAGGTCGTCGGGTCGATGGCGCGGAAGTCGTTCTTCATCGTCAGGTGCGCGAGTTCCGCAATCGCCCCGGCCATCTCCACGCCGGTCGGCCCGCCGCCGACGATCACGAACGTCATCAACTGCTTCCGCTTCACGGGATCGGGTTCCCGCTCCGCGGCCTCGAACGCGGATAGGACGTTCCGCCGAATTTCGGTTGCGTCCTCGATGGTCTTCAGCCCCGGCGCGATCGGCTCCCACTCCGCGTCCTTGCCGAAGTAGTGGTGCGTCGAGCCGGCCGCGACGACGAGCGTGTCGTACCCGAGCCGCGAGCCGTCGTTAAAAATGACTTCCTTCTTCGGGCCGTCGAAGCCGACGACCTCGCCGAGCCAGACGCGGGCGTTCTTCTGCCGCTTCAGGATGCCGCGGAGCGGGGCGGCGATGTTCGCCGGGGACAGCCCGCCGGTCGCGACCTGGTAAAGGAGCGGCTGGAAGAGGTGGAAGTTGCGACGGTCCACGAGCGTGACATCGACCGGCGAGCGGCGGAGGCCCTGGGCGCAGTACAGGCCGGCGAACCCGCCGCCGATGATGACGACGCGGTGCCGCGGGGGTTCGGGGGTCGCCATGAAGCAGTCTCTCGCGGAGCGGACGAGAGGCTATCCTACGGCTACGCCTTCGTCGGTGAAGCGGGCCGCACGGCCAGCCACAGCAGCAGGACGGCGGGCGTCACGCCGATGAAGTAGTGGATCGGCATGTGGAACACGCCGGTGAGGAGTTGCACGACCCACGGCGAGAAGACGGCCGCGAGCGTGAGCAGAACGAGGCCGCCGAACCAGACCGGCCGTCGCCAACTGCGGTCTTCGACGAGTTCGACGGTTCGAGCGATGACCGGGACGAGCAGGACGACGAGGTCGAAAATCCACGCGCCGTAAGGCGTCGTCAGCACGGACGCGAAGATCAACCCCGGAGCCTCGGCGGGCCAGTTCCAACCGGCCCGCTTCCCCCACCAGTACGCGACGACGGCGGCGGCCGTCAGCAGCATCGGGACGAACTGCACGCGGAATGACTCCGGCGCGAGCCACTCGCGGAGCCAGTAGCTGACGAGCGGCTGGGCGTAGTTCTTTGGCGAGATGTGCAGCCCGGTCGGCGACTCCCACCCGGCCCCGGCGTAGTGCGCGTACACGGCCGGGTTCATCAGGTAAGCCGCGACAGCCGCCGCTGCGAGGGCGACCGCCCCGACAGCGACAGCGATGCGGGTTCGCTTCGACACAACGGCATCGAGGATCAGCACGAGGCCGACGGCGAACAGCAGGTGCGGCTTGATCGCCGTCAGCGCGACGAACAGCCCGGCGGGGATGGGGCGATCCTGTTTATGGAAGTAAAGAAACCCGGCGAGGCCGAGCAGGACGAGGCCGCCGATCTGCCCCCACCAGAAGATGAACACCGACGGCGCGAAGCCGAGCGTGACCAGCCACGCGACCCAGATGAGCTTCGGCGGCCCGGCGTACACCTTCCACAGCCAAGTCCCGGCGAGGAGCAGCGCGGCGAGCTGCACGAGCAGGAACAGGACGTGGCCGACGGCCGCCGGGAGGACGCCGAGCGGCGTGACGAGGGCGAGCACCCACGGCGGGTTCCACATCATCGTGACGTGTTCGACCTCGGCCTTCAGCGCCTCTTCCTGATACGGCTTCAGCGTGGCCGGGTCGTAAGGGTTGCCGCCCGCGAGGTTCGCCTTCGCCGCCGACCAGTACTCGACGAAGTCCTTCATCGGCAGCGACGTGGGATCGTCCGCGACCTTCAAGACGCTCCACCCCAGGCCGGCGGCGACGGCGAGGACGCCGACGACCACGACCCACGGCCGCGTCTTGGGTTGTTCGGGGTCGGTCGTCATCAGTACGCCGCCCGGTAGACGGCCAGGATTTCGTCCCGCGTCGGCAGCCGGGGGTTCACCCGCATCAGCCGCGAGATCGCGGCGGCCTTGTCCGCGAACCCCGGCAGCATCTCGGCCGTCACGCCGAGGTCGCGGAGCCGGGGCGGGATGCCCACGTCGGCGCACAGCTTCGCCACGACCTCGATCGCGTAGTTCGCCAGGAACGTCTTGTCCGCGGACGCCGGGTACTCGCCGAGGATGAACGGCAGCTTAGCGAACACGTCCATCCGCGCCGACAGGTTGAACCGCATGACGTGCGGCAAAAGCAGCCCGTTCCCGGCCCCGTGCGAGACGTGGACGGCCCCGCCGACCGGGTACTCCATCGCGTGGACGAGCGCCACGCCGGCGTTCGAGAACGCCAGCCCGCCGAACGTCGCGGCCAGGGCCATGCCGTCGCGGGCCTCCAGGTCGTTGCCGTCCTTCACCGCCCGCTTTAAAAACTGGCCGACGAGTTCGATGCACTTCGCGGCCGTGAGGTCGGCCATCGGGTTCTTGCCCTGATAGACGGACGGGCCGCCCGGCCGCGTCAGGAACTCGGCCTGATCGACGGCCGTGATCGCCTCGATGGCGTGGACGAGCGCGTCGATGCCGGAGTCGGCCGTCACCTTCGCCGGGCACGTCACCGTCAGCAGCGGGTCCACGACCGCGACCTTCGGCCGCAGGTGCTGGCTGAGGCTGCTCACCTTGATGTGGTTCGCGGTGTCCGTGAACACGGCTGCGGCGGAAACCTCGCTGCCGGTCCCGGCCGTCGTCGGCACACAGATGATGGGCGTTACCGGACCTGGGACGCGGGAGTCGCCGGTGTATTCGGTCGGGTCGCCGCCGTGCGCCAGCACGATGGCGACGAGCTTCGCCAGGTCCATGTTGCTGCCGCCGCCGAGGCCGAGGACGGCGTCCGGCCGCACGAGTCGCGCCCCGGCCGCGGCCGTCTTCACGACCTCCAGCGCCGGCTCCGGTTGCCCGCCGTCGAAGACTTCGACCTCGACGCCGGCGGCCGTCAGCGGCTCCGTCACGCGGTCGAGCGTGCCAGCTTTCACGAGCACCCCGTCGGTGACGACGAGGATTCGTTTGTAGTTCCACGACTTCGCGATGTCGCCGAGCTTCAGGACCGACTGCCGGCCGAAGACGAGCGACCCGGCCGAGTGGAAGTTCCAGATCATGTTTGCAACGCGGAGTTCGGATCGCGGATCTCGGAATGAAGAATAGAATACGCCCCGCGGTCGTGTTTCCGGTTTTCACTCCGCGTTCCGAATTCCGCGCTCCGAGTTTGAACCATGATTCGCGTCGGCGTCCTCACGATTTCGGATCGCGCGAGCCAGGGGGTCTACGAAGACCTGAGCGGTCCGGCGATCGTTGCGTGCTTGAAAGAGGTGCTGAGTTGCGAGTGGGAGCCGGTGGTCCGCGTCATCCCGGACGAGCGGCCGCTGATCGAATCGACACTGAAGGAGCTGTGCGACGCGGAAGGCTGCTGCCTGGTGGTGACGACCGGCGGGACCGGCCCGGCGAGGCGGGACGTGACGCCGGAGGCGACCGAGGCGGTGTGCGAGAAGATGATGCCCGGCTTCGGCGAGCTGATGCGGGCGGTGTCGCTCAAGGTCGTGCCGACGGCGATCCTGTCGCGGCAGACGGCCGGCATTCGCGGGAAGTCGCTGATCGTGAACTTGCCCGGCAAGCCGTCGGCGATCCGCGACTGCCTGACGGCGGTGATGCCGGCGATCCCCTACTGCGTGGACCTGATCGACGGCTCGTACCTGACCACGAACGAGGCCGTGGTGAAGGCGTTCCGGCCGAAGAAGTGACCCATTTTGCATTTTTCATTTCGCATTTTGAATTGTTCCGATATTGATTCTTCATTCGCGCCGAGGGTTCCCCACGTTGAACAAGTTCGCGCTGGCGTTCCTACTACTCCTACCGGCGACCGCGCTCGCACAAGACAAGAAACCGTTCCGCTGGGGGACCGACCCGACCGGCGGCGCGCCGTTCGTCTACCAGGACGAGGACGGCAAGTACGTCGGGTTCGAGGTCGAACTGGCCGCGTACCTGGCGAAGAAGCTCGACCGCGAGCCGAAGATGGTCGCCGGCGACTGGTCGAACCTGCCGCAGCAGCTCGACAAGTCGCCGGACGTGGAGGGCGGCATCGACGTGGTGCTGAACGGGTACGAGTTGCAAGAGGACCTGGCCGGGAAGTACGCGGCGACGCGGCCGTACTATGTCTTCCGCGTCGTGCTGATGGCCCGGAAGGACAACGCCGCCGTCCGCGGGTGGAGCGACCTGTACAAGCGGGGCGAAGACCGAAAGACCGTCGGCGTGCTCGGCGGCACGGTCGCCCAGCAACACCTGGAGAAGACGTTCGGCTCGGACATCGACCTGAAGTCGAACCCGGACGTGGCGAACGTCATCAAGCTCGTCAACGACAAGCGGCTGGACGCGACCGTGCAGGACAGCCCGGCCGCGACGCACTTCCTGAAGGAGTACCCGGAACTGGCGGCCGTGGGCGAACCCGTGCGGCCGGGGTTCTACGTCCTTTACTGCCGGAAGACCGACGGGGAATTGGTCGCGAAACTCGACGCCGCGATCTCGGACGGGATCAAAGACGGCACGCTCCAGAAGATTTACTACAAGTACGGCCTCTGGACCGAGGATCAGGAACGGCTGCTCTACTGGCAAACGCAGCCCTGGCCGCCGCCATTCAAGGGGGCGCAAGAAGAGGAAAACGACGAGAAGAAGGAAGCCACCAACCCGCTCCCGCGGTTGACCCGCGAACTCGTCGAGGCGGCGTGGGTCACGGTCAAGCTGTCGTTTCTGTCGTTCCCGGTCGCAATGGCCGTCGGGTTGATCGTCGGCGTCGGCCGCGTCTACGGCCCCGGTTGGGTCCGCGTCCCGTTCACGGTCTACGTGGAGGTGATTCGCGGCACGCCGTTGCTTCTCCAATTGTTCATCATCTACTACCTCATCCCGGACCTGATGCTGCGGTCCGGCGTCTCGACGCTCGAAGTACTCGCGCGAAACCTCACGCCGATGTTCGCCGGCGTCCTCGGCCTCGCGATCAACTACTCCGCCTACGAGGCCGAGAACTACCGCGCCGGGCTGCTCGCGATTCCCCGCGGCCAGATGGAGGCGGCCCAGGCGCTCGGCATGTCCCGGCTCGCGGCGATCTGGCACGTCGTCGTCCCGCAGGCGATCCGCATCGTCATCCCGCCGGTGACGAACGACTTCATCGCGCTGTTCAAGGACACGTCGGCGTGCTCGATCATCCTCGTGGTGGAACTGACCCGGAAGTACAACGAGCTGTTCAACTTCAACCGCACGCTGATCGTGGAACTCGCGTTCCTCACGGCCGGGCTGTACCTCCTCATGAGCTACCCGCTGTCGGTCGTGGCCCGCCACCTCGAACGCCGGCTGGCCGGGGCGAAAGGCGGCCACCCGTGATTACCGTCACCAACGTCACGAAGTTCCACGGCCCGGCCCGCATCCTCAACGGTGTGTCGCTGGCCGTCAACAAGGGCGAAGTCACCGCCCTCGTCGGGCCGTCCGGCGGCGGGAAGAGTACGCTCTTGCGGTGCATCAACGGGCTGGAGACGTTCCAGTCCGGCGAGATCGATGTGGCCGGAACGAAACTCGTCGGCGGCCCGGCGCACGACTCGAAACAACTCCAAAAGCTCCGCCGCGTCGTCGGGATGGTGTTCCAGCAGTTCCACCTGTTCCCGCACATGACGGCCCTCGAGAACGTCATGAGCGGCCCGCTGTACGTCCTGAAACAAGGGCGGGCGGAGGCGGAAGCGGTCGCCCGCAAGCTGCTCGACCGCGTCGGGCTGAAGGAGAAGGCCGACGCGCGGCCGGCGAACCTGTCCGGCGGGCAACAGCAGCGTGTTGCGATCGCCCGGACACTTGCGGTTAGGCCGTTAGCGATCCTGTTCGACGAGCCGACCAGCGCCCTTGACCCGCAGATGGCGAAGGAAGTGCTGGCCGTGATGCGGGACCTGGCGGCCGACGGGCAGACGATGATCGTGGTGACGCACGACATGGACTTCGCCGAGCAGGCGACCGTCGTTCACCTGATGAAGGCCGGCGAGATCGTGCAATCCGGCCCGCCGGCCGAAATCCTGAAGGACCACCGATGACCACCCAACTCATCCGCGTTGGCCACTCCCCGGACCCGGACGACGCGTTCATGTTCCACGCCCTGGCGAACGACAAGGTTCCGACCGGAAACTTCCGGTTCACCCACGAACTGCAAGACATCGAGACGCTGAACCGCCGGGCGCTGAAGGGCGAACTCGAAGTCACGGCCGTGAGCATCCACGCCTATGCGTACCTGCTGGACAAGTACGCCCTGCTGCCGAGCGGGTGCAGCATGGGCGACAAGTACGGCCCGATGGTGGTGGCGAAGAAGCCGCTCACGCTCGCCGACCTGCCGACGACAAGGATCGCCGTCCCCGGCACGATGACGACGGCGTTCCTGACGCTGCAACTCTTGCTCGAAGACCTGAAGTCGGGCGCGGCTAAGCAGCTTCAGTACGAGGTCGTGCCGTTCGACCAGATTCTGGACCACGTCGCGGCCGGGAAGGCGGACGCCGGCCTCATCATCCACGAGGGGCAGCTCACGTTCCAGAACCAGGGGCTGAAGTTGGTCGTGGACCTCGGCGTCTGGTGGCAGGAGAAGACGGGGCTGCCGCTGCCGCTCGGGGGGAACGTCGTCCGCCGCGACCTCGGCGACGCGACCATCCGCGAGGTGAGCCGGCTACTGAAGGAGAGCATCCAGTACGGCCTCCAGCACCGCAAGGAGGCGCTGGCCCACGCGCTGAACTACGCCCGCGACATGGATTCGACGTTGGCGGACAAGTTCGTGGGGATGTACGTCAACGACTGGACGCTCGACTACGGCCCCCGCGGCCGGGAGGCGGTGCGGAAGCTGCTCGCGGAAGGCCACCGGGCGGGGCTGATCCCGAACCCGGTGGACGTGCAATTCGTGGAGTGAGCGGGTATCATTCACACATGGACTACCACGACCTCATCACCGTCGATCCGGTCCGCCGAGGCGGGAAGCCGTGTGTCGTCGGGACGCGCATCGCGGTTTACGACGTGCTGGACTACCTAGCCGAGGGTATGACCCCGGACGAGATTCTGCATGATTTTCCGCAGTTGACCGCCGAGCACATCCGGGCCTGCCTGGCGTTCGCGGCCGACCGCGAGCGGCTGCTGGCGGGGCCGGCATGAAACTCCTGTTCGACGAGGACGTGTCGCACCACCTGCCCACCTTGTTGGCCGAATCCGAAACCGCGTCGGAGTTCGCACGATGCCGTTCGTTTCGTACGCGCGTGTGGACGACGTAGTCAAGAAGCACAAGCTCACGTACATCCAGGGGCCGGTCCTGCCGCCGGACCCGACGGCCCCGCCGTTCGGCGACTACTTCCGCGAGGAGTTAGCGTTCAACCTGCGGAAGCTGCCGATCGGCCGCTCGGAAGTCGGCGCGGGCGAGGTACTGCTGTTTCCCATTTTGCGGGAAGTGTGGAAGCCGTACTCGGACGAACTCGCCCTGTTCACGCACGAGGGGCTGACGTTCGACGACGACCTGACCGGCGTGCCGGATTACTTCGTGTGTAAGGTGTCCGAGTACGGGCAAACGATCCCGGACGTGCCGTACCTGTTGGTCGCGGAGGCGAAGTTGGACGACTTCGAGCGGGCGTGGGGCCAGTGCTCGGCGGCGATGCTCGCGGCCCAGCGGCTGAACCAGGCCCCGGACGTGCCGGTATACGGCCTGGCGACGAACGGCGGGTCGTGGCAGTTCGGGATGCTGCTCGGCCGCGAGTTGACCGTGGACCCGAACGCCACGTCGCTCTCGAACCTCGACACGCTTTGCCAACGGTTGCACGCGACGCTGCGGGCCGTGCGAACGGTGGCCGTCGGGTACGCGGGACGGGCCGCCGTCGGCTAGTGGTGCCCTTCCTTCACCGCGTTGCGGTTCCACTTCGGGACGATCACCAGCAGGTCCTTCGTCCCGTTCGGCACGCACTGGCAGCTCAGCCGCGACTCCGGCGTCACCGCCGGGGCGGAGTCCAGCATGTCCTCCTCGTCGTCCGTGGACGCGGAACACGTCTCCAACCCCTGGGCCACATAGACGTGGCACGTCGAGCAGGCGCACACGCCGCCGCAGGAGTGGTTGATCTCCACCCCCGCCCCCTCCGCGATGTCGAGCAGGCTGCCTTCCAACCCGTGGTCGCCGAACGGGATGTCGGCCGGGTTCACCGGCACGTCGATCTTCTCGCCCGTCTCCTCGAGCTGGAACGTGACCTTGAACGGCCGCTGCGGTTTCTGGGTCTTCGCCGCCTGGATGTAGGGGTTGACGCCGCCCATCGCGTGTGTGACCTCGGTGCGAAAGTCGTGATACCGCCATTGTACGCAAAACGAACGAAGCCCGGCCGTTCGCGGCCGGGCTTCGCGAGTCGCGGAGCGGATCAATACTTGAGTTCGTTCTTCACCGTCCGCACGCCGGGGGTCAGCCGGACCATGCCCTCGACGGTTTGCGCCTCTTCCTGGTCCTTCACCGTGCCGCGGAGGACGACGGTGTTGCCGTCCATGCTCAGGGCGATGCCGCGGGGGTTGGCGATCATGCTGGACCGGTCGATCATGCCGCGGAGGTCGGCCTGCACCTGCGGCGTGTTCATCTGCGGGACCGGCATCCGCACGGTCATCGTGTAGCTGACCGGCCGCGGCAGCGGGATGACGGCGTTCCCCTGCTGCTGGTTCGTGCCGCCGAGGCCGCCGAGCTGCCCCGTCCGCCCGCCGAACTGCCCGGTCGTCCCCGTGCGACCGCCGAACTGGCCCGTGGTTCCACCGAACTGCCCGGTCGTTCCGCCGAAGCCCGTCGTCCCGCCGGCCCGCCCGCCCGTGCCGAGGCCCGTCACGCTGGTGTTCCCGCCGGTCCGACCGGTCGCCCCGCCGCCGGTCCCGCCCGTGCCGGTCGCCCCCGTCCGGCCCGTGTTCAGCCCGGACGCGCCGACCGCCCGGCCGGTCCCGCCGCCGCCGGTCCCGGTCAGCGCGGACCCGAACCCGCCGGGGCCGTCCTGTCCGGTGGCCCCGGCCCGGCCCTGGTAGAACGGGTTCGCGTAAAACTGGCTGAAGGCGTTCGTCGAGTTGAGCGTCGAACCGGATGTGGTCGCGTTCGCGATCTGCGGGGCCGACTGCATCTGTTGAATCTCGAACGAGCTGGCCGACCCGGTTTGCAGCCCGGAGATGCCGCCGCCCGTGCTACCCCCGGTTCCCGTGCCGCCCCCCCCCGTGGTCTGGGCGAACCCGGCGGACGCGGAAAGGCAGGCAACGGCGGCGGCTAGCAGGTAGCGGGTGCGCATGGTATCCCCTCGAACGTGGTCTGTCCTGATAGTATCGTCTCTGCGGGGCCGGGAGTTCAGAAAGTTCGATGAGAGTTCGGGAGTTTCTCATGGCGTCGTTCGGGGCGGCCGTCGTCGGCACGGGGTTCATCGGGCCGGTTCACGTCGAGGCGCTGCGGCGGCTCGGCATCCCGGTCGTCGGCGTCCTCGGGTCGTCGCACGGGAAGTCGAGGGCCGCGGCGATGGCGATGGGGCTGGAGAAGGGGTACGCCTCCTTCGACGAACTGCTCGCCGACCCGGCCGTGCAGGTCGTGCACCTAGCGTCGCCGAACCTCGCGCACTTCGACCAGTGCCGCCGGGCGATCGCGGCCGGCAAACACGTCGTCTGCGAGAAGCCGCTGGCGATGACCTCATCGGAGACGGCGGAACTGGTGAAGCTGGCGGCCGCGTCGCCGGTCGTCACGGCCGTGAACTACAACGTGCGGTTCTACCCGCTGGTCCTCGAAGCCCGCGAGCGGGTCATCTCCGGGCAGGTCGGCGACGTGTTCCACGTCACCGGCAGCTACCTCCAAGATTGGCTACTGTTCCCGGACGACTTCAACTGGCGGGTGCAGGCCGAGCACGGCGGGCCGTTGCGGGCCGTTGCGGACATCGGCACGCACTGGCTCGACACGGTCTGCTTCATCACCGGGCTGGAAATCGAGGCCGTGTGCGCCGACCTGCGGACCGTCCACCCGATCCGGCAGCGGCCGACCGGCGGGAGCGAGACGTTCACGAACGCCGCCAAGACCGGCGGCGATCCGGTCCCCATCGACACGGAGGATTACGGCAGCATCCTGCTCCGCTTCCGCGGCGGGGCGAAGGGTTGCCTGACCGTGTCGCAGGTGACGGCCGGGCGGAAGAACTGCCTGCGGTTCGACGTGGCCGGTTCTCAGTCGGCGCTGGCGTGGGACTCGGAAGACCCGAACGTGCTGCACGTCGGCCACCGGGCGAAGCCGAACGAGGCGCTGATTCGCGACCCGGCGCTGATGGCGGCCGCCGTCGGGCCGTTCGCAAACTACCCCGGTGGCCACGCCGAGGGGTTCCCGGACACGTTCAAGCAACTCTACCGGGCGGTGTACGCGGACATCGCGAACGGGAAGTCGGATCGGCCGCTGTACGCGACGTTCGCGGACGGCCATCGGGAGGTGCGAATCTGCGAGGCGATCCTGGCGAGCAACGGCGAGGCGCGGTGGGTAACGGTGTGAACGGTTTGCCCGGAGAGGTCGGCTCCTGGGACCGCGGGCGTCCCGCCCGCCCACCTTCCCGATTCGAGGACCCGTCTTAAGCGGCTGGGGCCGGAGCGGGCGGGACGCCCGCGGTCCCAGGACCGAAACCATCTACTTCCCCGGAACCACGGCCGGCGGCGTTGGGGCGGTCACCGTCACCGCGGGCTTCACCGGTTCCTTCGGCGGCTCCTTCGGGAAGCTGAACACGGCGACGCCGACCACGGCCAACACGCCGGCCACCAACCCGAGTTTCGATTCGTCCGACATGGCTCGTTCCCCCGACTCTACGCGGATTATTGCGGGGGATACTGCAACCCGCAGGGCCACTTGAGGCCAATCGCGGAAAATCCGTTGGACGCCGCTCCGAGAGAAACGGAAAATACGGCCCTTCGATTCGACCGATCATCCCGGTACAGACTACCACCCTCCGACGGGCCGACGCATGGGACCGCTCCAGTGGGCTTCGCTCCTCGTCATCGCCCTCGCGGTCGCGGCCATCGTCCGCGGCTGGGACGTGCGTCTCGTGCTGGGCGTGTCGGCCCTCACGCTCGGCACGTTCGCCGGCGACCCGTCGCCGGTCGTCCGCACGTTCCTGGAAACGTTTAGCAGCGAGAAGTTCGTCGTGCCGATCTGCTGCGCGATGGGGTTCGGGTTCGTCCTCCGGCAAACCGGCTGCGACCAGCACCTCGTCCGCCTCTTGATGAAGCCGATCCGCCGGGTGAGGTTCCTGCTCATCCCCGGCGTCATCCTCGTGGCGTTCACGGTGAACATCCCGATCGTCAGCCAGACGAGCGTGGCCGTGTGCGTCGGGCCGGTCGTGATCCCGCTGCTGCGTGCGGCCGGGTTCTCGGCCGTGACGATCGCCTCGTGCCTGTGCCTCGGTGCGTCCGTCGGGGGCGAACTGCTCAATCCCGGCGCGCCGGAGTTGCTGACGATCCGCGCGAAAACTGGGATCGAGACAATGCGGCTGTCCCGCGAGTTCATCCCGCCGCTGCTCGTGCCGTACCTGGCCGTGGCGACGCTCGTGTTCTGGGCGCAAACGATCTGGCTCGACCGGCGGGAAGCGACGACCGAGCCGCAGCCGGAGACGCCGACCGAGCCGGTCAACCTGTTGAAGGCCGCCGTCCCGCTCGTGCCGCTGGTGCTCTTGTTCAGCACCGGGCCGCCGCTGAACCTGATCGAGGTTCCGCAGCACTGGATCGCGGCGACGAAGGAATCGTTCAGCAGCCGCCTCGTCGGGCTGGCGATGCTCGTCGGCGTCGCGCTCGCGCTGGTCGTCTCGCCGAAGCACGTGAAGGACGGGGCGAAGACGTTCTTCGAGGGGGCGGGGTACGGGTTCACACACGTCATCAGCCTGATCGTGACCGGGGCGTGCTTCGCGGAAGGGCTGCGGCTCTGCGGGCTGGCCGCGGCGCTCGGGCATCTCATCGCCGAGCTGCCGGGGATGCTCGTGCCGTTGGCGGCGGTCGTCCCGGCGGCGTTCGGGTTCGTCAGCGGGTCCGGGATCGCGAGCACGAAGGGGCTGTACGAGTTCTTCCACGCCCCGGCGGAGGCGGTCGGCCAAGACCCGAACGCGGTGGGGGCGGTGGTGTGCGTGGCGTCGGCGGCCGGGCGGACGATGTCGCCGGTCGCGGCCGTGGTGCTGATGTGCGGCACGCTGACCGGGGCGAAGCCGTTCGAGATCGTGAAGCGGGTCGCCCCGCCGCTGATCGCGGGGCTAGTCGTGGCAGTGACGTTGCGGATGTTGGGAATCGTCTAAACCGGCGAGCCGAGCGGCGTAAGCCGCCGGGTAAGGGTTCAGCCCACTCACCCGGCGGCTTACGCCGCTCGGCTCGCCGTTGATCGGCCGACTACTTCTTCGGCGGGCTGGCGCTCAGGCTGCTGCCCATCATCGCGTGGACCTCGGTGGACGCCTTCACCACCACGGACAGGCTCGCCATGTGGAACGTCACGCTGCACGCCCCGCCGTTGTCCTTCCACGCCCGCGGGTCGATCGAGTCCTTGATCGCCTTCACGATGTTCTCCGCGTTCTGCACCGCCTGCTGGTAGCTCGCCACCGGGCCGAACTGGATCGCGTTGCCGAACGGCCCCGTTCCCATCACCAGGTCGCCGAGGTAGTACGACCGCGTCGTCAGCTCCCGCTCGGCCCGCTCCAGCGTCACCACCTGGATCATCTCCCCCTTCACGATGAACGTGAGCTGGTTGCTCTGCAAGATCGCCCGCAGCGCCGTCCGCGCGTTGACGTTCCCCTTGAAGCTGATCCCCCGCGTCAGGTCGAGGCCGGCGTCCTTCAGCGACTGCTTGTCGATGAAGATTTCCTGGTTCATCTTGTTCGACAGGTCTTGCAGCGCCTCCTCGAACGGCCGGTCCTGGAAGTTCACGCTCACCGCCGTGTCGAGCGACTTGAGGATGCCCTCTTCCTTCTCGGAGAGTTGCAGCTTGTCCCGCTTCTTGCGGAACTCGGAGAGCTTCCGCCACTCGGCCGCGTCCATGAACTGGATGTCGCCGGTCGCGGGCGTGGCGGACGCGATCACGTCGCGCGAGTTCTTCAGCATCGCGTCGGCGTACCGCTTGGTGAAGTTCGCGTCGGCCCGGATTTGCTCGGCCGTGTAGCTCTGCATCCCGGCCGCGTCGAGGAACGGGTTCCGCGGGTACTTCACCATCAGCCCGGCGATCGTTCGGCGGGCCTCGTCGTTCCGCCCGGCGTCCTTCAGGTCCGCGTATTTCTTCAGCCCCTCCGCGACCTCCTTCGCCTCCGTCAGGTCGTCCTCGTACTTCTGCCGGACGCCCTTCTTCACCTCCGCCGCCTTCGGATCGACGTTCGGCCGCGTGCCCGCGTCCTTTGGCTGGTAGGCCGCCAGTTTCGCCTCCAACTTCTTCGTCAACTCGTCCCGCTTCGTCGAACCGATCCCCACAGAGATGTCGAGGCTCGTCTGCGCGGCCTTCAAGATGTTGACGGCCTTCGTCGTGGACACCTTCGCGTACTTCTCGGCGTCGGCGATGGCCGTGTCCACCTCGTTCGCCGCCTTCTGCTCGGCGAGGGCCTGCGTCAGTTGCGCCTTCTCCGCCGGTTGTTGCGCGAGTGCCGGTCCGGCGAGGGCTGCCGACAGGACCGACGCGGACGCGAAACGCCGAATCTCAGATCGCAGGCTGGCCATGATGTCCCTCATTCCGCGGAGCGTTCAGCCCATTATCGGCCGGGGGGTGTCACAGTTCCAACGTACCCGACGGCGGCCGCGTTTGCCACAATCGCGCCGCGATTGCAGCCGGCACGACCGGCACGCCCGACTTCCGAAGTCCGGCTTCGACTTCGGAAGTCGATGCGGTCGAGAGGGCGAATGCCGATACCCCGAACGCCGCCGCGCGGGACCGACTTCCGAAGTCGAAGCCGGACTTCGGAAGTCAGGGTTCACGTTGACCACACCGCCGGGTCGGGTTATGACCGTCCGGCCGAAAATCCGGCAGGGCCGCCGGAGGACCACCCATGCGACGACGACTGCGTTCGATCCTGTTGACCGTCGGCCTGCTCGCGCTCGTGTTCGGCGTCGTCGGCGGGGCGCTCGGCAGCGTGCTCAAGCAGGAGCCGGAGTTCTACCTCCGCCTGTCCGAATCCCCGGCGTGGGAGACCAGCGAGCGGGCGTCCGCTCTGCTCACCCGCGTACAGGACTTGAAGAACGACATCCGCGCGAAGGCCGACTGGTCCGGCACGTTCCGCGGGGACGACCTGAACGCCTTCTGCCAGGAGAACCTGACCCCCGGCACGGCCTACGCGAACCTGCTGCCGAAGGGGTTCCACTCGCCGCGGGTGGTGATCGACGGCGACCGCGTGAAGCTCGGCCTGCGGTACGGCGACGGGTTCTGGAGCACCGTGCTCTGGGTCGAGATGAAGGCGTGGCTGGTGAAGAACGACACGAACGTGATCGCCGTCGAGCTGTGCGGGCTGAAGGCCGGGAACCTGTCGATCGGCTGCCAGACGCTGCTCGACTCGCTGTCCGAGGCGGCGCACGAGTCGAACATCGAGGTGACGTGGTATCGGCGGGACGGGAACCCGGTCGGGCTGTTCCGGTTCTACGCGGACCAGCTCCGGCCGACGACGCAGATTCACACGTTCAAGATCGACGACGGGAAGGTCGCCGTGGCCGGCCGCACGCGGCTGGAAACCGTGCCGGCGACCGTACCGGGGCTGAACCCGCTGACGGGCGATTGAGCCGGCGTCGGGCGAATAACCTGACTTCCGAAGTCCGGCTTCGACTTCGGAAGTCGGTCCCGCTCGGCGGCGTTCGGGGTATCGGCATTGCCCCCGTCGCATCGACTTCCGAAGTCGAAGCCGGACTTCGGAAGTCAGGCCCACGATCGTTACGCCGGCAGCGGCCGGACGGCGTCCGCCTCCAGCGCCTCGCGGACGCAAGTGACCAGCTCCTGCGGGCGGTACGGCTTCTTCAAGTACCCCGCGATCTTCTTCGTCTCGTCCGCCTCGAGCTGCTCGGACGCGTACCCGCTGGCGAAAATCACGCGGGCGTTCGGGTGCGATTGCACGATCTCCCGGAAGGCGTCCTGCCCGGACAACACCGGCATCGTCAGGTCGAGGACCGCCAGGTCGATGTGTGCCCCCTCCTCGGCGAACGCCCGGACGGCCTGCTTGCCGTCCGCCGCCTCCAGCACGTTGTACCCGTGCTGGCGGAGAACCATCGCGGCCATCCGGCGGACGATGTCCTCGTCGTCGGCCAGCAGGATCGTCGCCGTGCCCGTCGCCGGGGCCGGGGCCGCGGCCGGGACGATCAGGTCGGTCGCCGGTTGATTCGTCTGCGGGAAGTACAGGTCGAACCGCGTGCCGACGCCGACCTGGCTGTCGCACTCGATCCACCCGTTGTGCCCCTGCACGATCCCGAACACCATCGCCAACCCGAGGCCGGTCCCCTTGCCGACTTCCTTCGTCGTGAAGAACGGGTCGAACATCTTCGACATCGTCTCCGGCGTCATCCCGCCGCCGTCGTCCTGGACGCTGAGGCGGACGTACTTCCCCTCCGGCCGGTCGTGGCCGGCCCGGTCCGCCCCCCCGTCCACGTTCGCGGCCCGGACGCGGACGCACCCCGGCCCGTTGATCGCGTCGCGGGCGTTGATGCACAGGTTCATGAGTACCTGATTCATCTGGTTCGGGTCGGCCTCGATCAACCCCAGGTCGGCGGGCAACTCCGCTTCCAGCCGCACCCGCGGGTCGATCGTCCGGCGGAGCAAGGACACCACCTCGCCGACGACGGACCCGAGGTTGAGGACCTGCCAGTCGAGATGGTGCTGCCGGGCGAACCCGAGCAGCCGATTCGTCAAGGACGACGCGCGGTCTGCGGCGCACTGGGCGGCGTCGAGCATTTCGACAACCGGGTTCTGGGCGGACAGTTTCAGCCGGGCGAGTTCGAGGTTCCCGACGATGGCGGTGAGGAGGTTGTTGAAGTCGTGGGCGATGCCGCCGGCGAGCTGGCCGAGGGCGTCGAGCTTGCCGGTCTGCCGGAGGCGGGCTTCCATCGCCCGCTCGTCGGTCACGTCCCAGCTCATGCCCAACACGCCGACGCGGCCGCCGACGGCGTCGAGCAGCGGCGTCAGGACGCGGCGGACGGTCCGCGGTTGGCCGTCGATGGATACCTCTTCCTCGCTCTCCGCCGACCCGTGCTCCAGGACGCGGCCGTCAACGTCGGCCCACCGCGCCGCGAACAGGGGGGCGACCTCGGCGTCCGTCCGGCCGACGAGGTCGGCCTCCGGCCGGCCGACGAGCTTGCAGTACGACGGGTTCGCGGCCATGTACCGGCCGTCGCCGTCCTTGAGGAAGACGCCGTGCCGGAGGTTGTCGATCAGCGACCGGGACCGGGCCTCGCTCAGTCGCAAGGCGGCCTCCGCCGTCACCCGCTCGCGGACCTCCCGCTCCAACGCCGCCGCCCGGCGGCGGGCCGTTTGCGCGAGGTAAATCGCGAGGGCCAACAGGGTCACGAGGCTGACGCCGGCGACGAGCACCAGCCCGGCGACCGGGAGACTTTCGCGGTCCAGCACGACCGACGTGGGCCACTGTCGGACCTCCCAGTTCAGGCCGGTCAGCTGCGTCTTGTGGTGGACGGCGAACGCGCGGCCGGTCGGCCCCTCGGACCCGCCGCGGACGTACAGTACGTCCGGCCCGTCGCGGACTTCCAGCGCGTACCCTGTCGCGACGGTGTGCGGGAACACGGCGTCCAGGAACGGCCGGGTGAACGTCACCGCCACCAGCCCGCCGGCGGCCGGGTCGTCCGACCGGATCGGGCAGTAGAAGAGGAGCACCCAGTTCCCGTCCCACTTCGACCGGGGCGGCCGCACGACCGCCGGCTGCCCCTGCCGCACGGCGGCCGCGAGCGCCGCCCCGCCGAGCGCGTCGAGCGTCGTCGGCAGCGGGTGGCGGGCGTCGGGTTCGACCCACCGCAGCCGGCCGTCGGCGTACAACCGGGCGAGGCCGTAGACCCCGTGTCGGTTCCCCACGTACAGGGAAAGGTCGTCCTGCCCGAGGGCCGCCTCCCCCTTGTTCCTCACCTTGCCGGCCGACTCCGACAGCCGGTACGCGCAGTCTTCGAGCGCCTTTTGGATGAGCATGTGCGTCTCGGCCGCGTCGAACTGCACGAGCCGATGGAGCCGCTCGTTCTCCTTGGATTCCAGCGCGAGCCAGAGGATGACGGTCAGGAGCAGCCCGCCGACCCACACGCCGCCGGCGAGGACGTACCGGATCGGCAGCGCCGGGTACGTCGCCCGGACGCCGGCGACGAGCGCGGCCGCCCCGCCGGCCAGCGTCCCGACGCACAGCAAGAGCGGCGGGCCGAGCTGGTTCGGCGGGCCGAGGAACAGCGGGGAGTTCACCAACTGCGCGACCGTGCCGAACGCCACGCCGATACCGAGGACGACGAGCAGCCAGTCCCCGGCCGGCCCGCGGCCGGGGCGGGCGGTCAGCCACAGGCCGACGCCGCCGAGGACGAACCCGACGGCCGCGAGCCAGTGGACGCCGGTGGCCGGAACCGCGGGCAACAGCGGGTCGGCGGGGAACGCCCACGTAGCCAGGGCCGGGCCGAACGACATCGCGCCCGCAGCCAACGCCCCGATGCCGCCGAGGGTGACTGCGATGGCCGCCGCGGCCGCCCCGCGGCGGCGGTCGCAGGCCGCCAACAGCAGCCCGCCGCCCCACGCGGTCAGCAGGAGCGCGGGGTTGTAGTGGAACGGTTGCAGTTGCGTGTGGAACTGGATGAACGGCTGACACGCCGTCGCCCACGCCGCGACGGTCCCGGCCCCGAGCAGAACGAGGAACCCGCCGCACGCCGCCAACACGAGTCGAAACATGGGAGTCTGAAACCCGAAAAGCCAAACCGGTCCCGGCCCGCCGCGGCGGTCAGCGGGTTAGTGTGATGTCGAACGTGGTCTCGCCGCGGCCGACGGTGACGGCCAGGCCGGACTCCTCCGGCACGCCGTACCGGTCCGGGATCGGCGGGACCGGGGCCGGCGGCGGGCCTTCCGTCGGACCCTTCGGCCCGTTCACGGCGGCCGGGGCCCGCGACCCGACGTTGAAGTTGTACGGCACGGCCGTGTGCGACTTCACCGTCACCCGCAGGTCGCCCGGCGGGACGTTCGCGATGGCGTACCGGCCGTCCGCGCCGATCAGCCCGGTGTACAGCTTCTCGCCGGGGCCGAACATCACGACGGACCCGCCGTTCAGCGGTTTCCCGTTGTAGACCACCCGGCCGGACACGGTGCTCGCCGCCGGCCGACACCCGCCCAGGGCGAGGACGGCGGCGACGAGGCCGAGGGCCGTGGATCGGCGGAAGGTTGGAAACATGGGCGTGGGCCTACGAGGTCAGAGGGCGTCGGAGGGAAGGATTTCGCCGCCGCGCGGCGTTTGCAGGTACCACCAGGTGTACAGCGTCATCCCCGCGGACAGGTGGCGGACGCTGCCGTCGGCCATGCCGGCGTGGATGCCGCCGGGGTGCGGGGACGACGCCAGCGTCGGGTCGCACGACCCGTTGAACGGCGTCGGCCGGACCTGGAACTTCGAGCCGGGGCCGATGCTGTACCCGTTCCACGAGATCGCGTAGCCGGGGTGGTTCGGGAACAACATGCTCCCGGACGTGAGGTAGTACCCCCAGAAGTTCCCGCCGACCGGGTAGCTGGCATTGGAACACTGGGCGTACTTCTCGCTCATCAACACCGTGGACGACGTGCCGTCGGTGATGTCCGCCGGGAGGCGGCTCGAGTGGTCCGGCGTGATCATCCGGCCCTCGGCGTCCACCCGCAGCACGACCTGCGCGTTGACCGCGTAGGTGGCCACGCCCCACAGGTTGCCGACGGTGTCCGCGGCGACGCCGCCGGCCGGGGCGCTCGGGTCGGACGGGCAGACCATGCCGGGAATCGGCTTCGCGAACGTCTGGTTGTGGCCGACGAAGTACCGCCCGGCCGCGTAGGATCCGGCGTAGACGTTCTGCTGTTCGACGAACGGCAGCAGGTGGAAGAAGTAATCGCCGTAGGCCCCCGGACCGGGGTAGCTCCCGATCCCGGCGGGGAGCTTGTCGTGCGTGGCGTTGGCGCTGTGTGACGCGAGGACCAGCTGCTTGAGGTTGTTACTACACCGGACGTGGTTCGCCGCCTCCCGGACCTTCTGGACGGCCGGGAGCAGCAACCCGATGAGGATCGCGATGATCGCGATCACGACCAACAACTCGATGAGGGTAAACCCCGGACGGCCGCGAGCGGCTCGAACCGAACCCATGGGCGGGGGCTCCAGTGCGAGGGAAACGGTGACTCGAATGAATCATCGAGTTCCGTGTCCAATTTTTGCCGGGTTCGTCCGAGTTCGCGAGCATTGTCGGGGAAAATCCCTACGACCGCCCGTTTACAGCCGAATCCCACCGGACACGTCGAGCCACGTGCCGGTCACCCACCGGGCGTCGTCGGTCGCCAGGAACGCGGCCGCGTCCGCGATGTCCTCGCTCTCGCCGATCCGGCGGAGTGCCGTCAGCGCGATCTCTTGCTTCTCCTCCTCCTTCGTCTTGCCGCTCTTCTCGCTGTTCATGTCCGTCCGCGTCGATCCGGGGGCCAACACGTTCACGCGAATCCCCCGCGGCCCCAGCTCGGCGGCCAGCACGCGGGTCATCACGTCGATCGCCCCCTTCGTCGCGGTGTAGACGACCGCGCCGGGGTACGCCATGCGGCTGATCGCGCTGCCGACGTTGATGATGCTGCCGCCGGCGGTCATCAGCTCGGCCGCGTGCTTGCAGCAGAGCAGGTAGCCGCGGACGTTCACGTTGAAGTGCGCGTCGATGTTTTCGGCCGTCACGTCCGGCAGGAACGTCCGCTGCATGATGGCGGCGTTGTTCACCAGGATGTCGAGCTTGCCGAACGCCTTCACGGCCGCCGCGAACAGCATCGGAATCTCGGCCGGCTCGCCCATGTTCGCCTTCACGGCGATGGCCTCGCCGCCGGCGGATTTGATCTGCGCGACGACGGCGTTCGCCTCGTCCGCGCTGCGGGAGTAGTTGACGACGACCTTCGCCCCGTCTTGGGCGAACCGGACGGCGATGGCCGCCCCGATGCCGCGGGCCGACCCGGTGATGACCGCCACCTTCCCCGCGAGCCGCTTGTCGGACATGTCCAACCCCCAATACGGATGCCGGCGGGTCGCGCGTCAACCCGCGATGGGGTCATGGTAGGGACGGCCGCGGCGGTTTCACTAAACCACCACCCTCACCTTCTCCCCGAGGGCCGGTCATGCCGTACCTGCGATTCCTCCTCGCGCTCGCGTTCGCCAGTTCCTCCGCCGCCGCCGCCGACAAGCCGAACGTCGTCGTCATCCTCGCCGACGACATAGGGTACGGCGACCTGTCGTGCTACGGCGCGACGAAGATTCACACGCCGAACCTGGACAAGCTCGCGGCCGCCGGGACGAAGTTCCTGGACGCGCACAGCCCGGCCGCCGTCTGCACGCCGACGCGGTACTCGCTGCTCACCGGGCAGTACTCGTTCCGCCACCGGCCGGGGGCGAGCATCCTCTCCGGCGTCGCCCCGCTCGCGATCCCACTCGACCGGATGACGATCCCGAAGCTGATGAAACAGGCCGGGTACGCCACGGGTGTCGTCGGCAAGTGGCACTTGGGGTTGGGCGAGACGGAGCCGGATTACAACGCGGAGATCAAGCCGGGGCCGCGGGAGGTCGGGTTCGACTACTCGTTCCTCATCCCGGCGACCGGCGACCGGACGCCGTGCGTGTACGTCGAGAACGGCCGCGTCGTCGGCCTCGACCCGAACGACCCGATCCGGGTGGACTACAAGCAGAAGGTCGGCACCGAGCCGACTGGGAAAGAGAACCCGGACCTGCTGTTCAACCAGAAGCCGAGCCACGGGCACGACATGACGATCGTGAACGGCATCAGCCGGATCGGGTGGATGACCGGCGGCAAGGCGGCCCGGTGGAAGGACGAGGACATGGCCGACACGATCACCGCGAAGGCGGTGAAGTTCATCGACGAGAACAAGGCGAAGCCGTTCTTCCTCTACTTCGCGACGCACGACGCGCACGTCCCGCGGGTCCCGCACAAGCGGTTCCGCGGCAAGAGCCAGCACGGCCTCCGCGGCGACGCGATTGAGGAACTCGACTGGTGCGTCGGCGAGATCATGAAGAAGCTCGACGAGTTGAAGCTGGCCGACGACACGCTCGTCGTCTTCACCAGCGACAACGGCGGCGTCATGGACGACGGGTACGTGGACGGCACGCAGAACGATATGAGCGGCCACAAGTGCAACGGGGCGCTCCGCGGGTTCAAGGGCGGCAACTACGAGGGCGGCCACCGCGTCCCGTTCCTCGCGCGTTACCCCGGCAAGGTCCCGGCCGGCGCGGAGTCGAAGGCTTTGATCTGCCACGTCGATCTCTTCGCGACGTGCGCCGCGGCCACCGGGCAGAAGTTGGACGCCGACGCCGGGCCGGACAGCTTCGACCAGTGGCCGACGCTGCAAGGGAAGGGGACCGGCCGCACGGAACTGCTGACGCAGGCCGGGAACTTCCAGGCCCACGCGCTGCGGCAAGGGCCGTGGAAGCTGATCGTGCCGGCGGGCAAGATGAAGGGCGGGCCGGAGCTGTACAACCTCGCCGACGACCCGGCGGAGGCGAAGAACGTGGCGGCCGCGAACGCGGACCGGGTGAAGGAGATGACGGCCGCTCTGGAGGCGGTCCGCAAAGGTCTGAAGACGCGACGGGATTGAGCGGGCGGCCGCGGCTCTAGTTGTTTGTGCCTTTGTTCCCTCCCCCCTTGGGGGGGAGGGTTAGGGAGGGGGGTAGCCTCCCTCCCTCCGCGGCGTTCGCGTCCGAGGCGGGTAGCTC